>ERZ507070.36-NODE-36-length-143334-cov-21.3687_pt1 | contig 143334 bp, 133 predicted proteins | sample MGYA00512865_ERZ507070 | MGnify/ENA metagenome assembly ERZ507070
TTTTGAAGGTATATATAAAAGGTAAAAAGCAATCAACATATGTTGGTTGCTTTTTAATTGTTATTATACTGAAAATGTGCTAAAATTAACGAGAAATACGGCCGGACTCATGACCGTAAAGATCATATTTATTTTTTTGAAGGAGGAATCTAATATTATGATTACCTGGAACAACTTAGATACCCTTGCATCATTCAAAGAACTTGAAAAAGTTGAGCGAGTAAATCTTGTAGAAGCAATGACAGGAGAAAGCGGAGCAGAACGAGTAAAGAATTACAGCGTTCCGATGGCAGAAGGACTTACTTATAACTATGCTGCAAAGCAGGTTGACGATAAAATACTGGCAGCACTTGCAAAATTAGCAGATGAAACACAGCTGGCAGAGAAATTTGAAACACTTTACAACGGAGAAGTGATCAACACAGGAGAGAAACGTCTGGTACTTCATCACATGACACGTGGACAGCTTGGAGAAGCTGTAGAGGCTGACGGAGTGGACAAGCGTACATTCTATACAGAACAGCAGGCTAAGATCGCAGATTTTGCAAATAAAGTACATGCAGGAGAGATCACAAACGGAGCCGGTGAGAAATTTACAACGGTTGTACAGATCGGTATCGGTGGAAGTGATCTCGGACCTCGTGCAATGTATCTTGCACTTGAGAACTGGGCTAAGAAGAATGACACATTCAAGATGGAAGCCAAATTCATCAGTAACGTAGACCCTGATGATGCGGCAGCTGTACTTAATTCTATCGATGTTGCACATTCTATCTTCGTACTGGTATCAAAATCAGGAACAACACTTGAGACATTAACCAATGAATCATTTGTAAAAGATGCACTGAAGAATGCGGGACTGGATGCTTCTAAGCACATGATTGCTGTTACAAGTGAGACATCTCCGCTGGCTAAGAGTGACGATTATCTTGCAGCATTCTTCATGGATGACTATATCGGAGGACGTTATTCTTCTACATCTGCAGTTGGAGGCGCTGTATTATCTCTGGCATTCGGACCGGAAGTATTTGCACAGTTCCTTGATGGTGCTGCAGCAGAAGATACACTTTCTAAGAACAAAGATGTATTCAAGAACCCTGCAATGCTGGATGCACTGATTGGTGTATATGAGAGAAATGTATTAGGATATCCAAGTACGGCCGTACTTCCATATTCCCAGGCACTGAGCCGTTTCCCTGCACATTTACAGCAGTTGGATATGGAATCTAACGGTAAATCTGTCAACCGTTTCGGTGAGCCGGTTAACTATCCTACAGGACCGGTCATCTTCGGAGAGCCTGGAACAAACGGACAGCACTCATTCTATCAGTTACTGCATCAGGGAACGGATATCGTGCCGTTACAGTTCGTTGGATACAAGAACAGCCAGATGGAAACAGATGTTGTGATCCAGGACAGCACAAGCCAGCAGAAACTTTGTGCAAATGTAGCTGCCCAGATCGTTGCATTTGCATGTGGTAAATCCGATGAGAACCGTAATAAGAATTTCGAAGGCGGACGTCCATCAAGCATCATTATCGGAGAGCAGGTAAATCCGGGATCTCTCGGTGCACTTCTTGCACACTTTGAGAATAAAGTTATGTTCCAGGGATTTGTATGGAATGTGAACAGCTTTGACCAGGAAGGTGTACAGCTTGGTAAAGTACTTGCAAAACGTGTACTTGCACACGAGACAGATGGTGCACTGAAGGTGTTCAGTGATCTGCTGAATATCTAATAAATTAAAGAAGCAATCACTTGTTAGTGTGATTCAATAGTGGTATGATAGTGCTGTTAGGCAGAAATGTCTGTTTGACAGCACTATTTTTTTGATGAAAGGAAAATAAAGACGTGACCTATAAAGAAGCGAGGGTATATTTGGACGAGATGTCGAAATACGGAAGTGTACTTGGCTTAGATACGATTCGAGGTCTGTTGCGTGAACTTGGGAACCCCCAGGATGATCTGAAGTTCATACATATTGCAGGAACGAATGGAAAAGGATCTGTGCTTGCATACACTTCAATGATATTAAGTAAGGCAGGATACAAAACCGGGCGATATGTTTCACCGACAGTCATTTCTTATCTGGAGAAGATACAGATAGATGGGAAATGGATCTCTGAATCAGAATTTGCAGAGATCATGGAAGAGATAAAAGAAGCAATTGACCGGCTTGTATGTAAAGGAGAACCTGTTCCGACAGTGTTTGAAGTAGAGACGGCGATGGCTTTTTTGTATTTTAAGAAACAAAAATGTGATCTGGTTGTATTGGAAACCGGTCTCGGCGGAGAGACAGATGCGACGAATGTAATTAAGAATACAGTTTGCGCAGTATTTGCAACGATCAGTGTTGATCATCTGGGGGTGATCGGAGATACCCTGGAAGAGATTGCACAGACGAAATCCGGGATCATCAAACCGGGATGTACGGTAGTGTCAGCAAGACAACAGGAGAATGTCAGACTGATTCTGCAAAAGAAAGCAGAGAGTCTGAACTGTATATATACAGAAGCAGAACCGGAGCAGATGAGTATCGAAAAAGAAGATTATAAAGGACTTACATTTTCATATAAAAAATATGCGCATATGCAGAACCACATTGCAGGAGAGTGCCAGAGAGAAAATCTTTCTGTGGCACTGGAAGTAATTGAAAGCCTCAGGAATCTGGGATATCAGATTGAGGAAGGAGCAGTGAGGGACGGTCTTGATGCAACGAGATGGGCGGGACGTTTTACTTGTCTGTCTGAAGATCCGGTTGTGATCGTAGATGGTGCGCATAATGAAGATGCTGCGAAGAAGCTTAAGACATCCATTGAACGGTATTTTACGGGAGAGGAACTTATCCTGATCATGGGTGTATTTAAAGATAAAGAATATGAGAAGATCGTACAGATTCTGTGTCCGTCAGCAAAGCGGGTGTATACGGTAGATCTGCCGAATAAGGAACGTACACTGCCGGCAGAGAAGCTTGCAGAATGTGTAAGAGACTGTATGACAGAACAGATGAGCGTGTACGCAGAAAAGAGTATTGGAGATGCTGTTGCAAAAGCGTACACTTATGCAACAGAAGACAGTGGGAAACGCGCGGTGATCGCATGTGGTTCATTGTCATATCTAAGTGAAGTAATCCGGTGTATGGAAGGATGCGTACAGAATCCGCAGAGAAAGGAAAGAATATGATAGATCATGAGAAGATAGAACAGGCAGTGCGGCTGCTTCTGGAAGGAATGGGAGAAGATGTGAACCGGGAAGGACTGATTGATACACCGGACCGGATCGCAAGAATGTATGAAGAGATATATGGAGGTATGGATGAGGATGCAGGAAAACATCTTTCTAAGACATTTACCGTTGACAGTCATGAGATGGTAATAGAGAAAGATATTACATTCTATTCGACATGTGAGCATCACCTCCTGCCATTTTATGGGAAAGCACATATTGCTTATATTCCGGATGGGAAAGTTGTAGGATTAAGCAAACTTGCCCGTACCGTGGAGGTATTCGCAAGAAGACTGCAGCTTCAGGAACAGCTTACCGGACAGATTGCTGATGCTTTGATGGAGTATATGCAGCCGAAAGGGGCTATCGTTATGATCGAAGCAGAGCATATGTGTATGACAATGCGTGGGATCAAGAAGCCGGGAAGCCAGACTGTGACAATTGCAAGACGCGGTGTATTTGAGACAGATCTGGTACTGGAAGAGAGATTTTTCCGGATGCTTGGACGATAAAAAGAAAGAGATACAGATGTAGATGAAAAGAGTAACAGAAAGACAAAAAGGGATGCCCCGTCTGAATGCGGTGGTGAATCATGAAGTGTATCAGACATACTATAAGCGTATCTGTGAATGTGAGACGGATAGGGTATTCTGTTGTCATCAGATGAACCATCTTCTGGATGTGGCAAGAATTGCTTACATTAAGAATCTGGAAGAAGGACTTGGATTCGATAAGGAACTGATCTACGTAGCGGCGGTGCTGCATGATATTGGCAAATCTTTTCAGTACAGACAGCAGATTCCGCATGAGATCGCAGGAGAGAGAATAGCAAGGCGGATATTGGATTCTCTTCCGACTGGTTTTACATTTACGGATGAAGAAAAAGCACTGATCTGTCTGGCAGTCAGGGGACACCGCAGACGGCATGAGCATATGAAGCCGATAGAGGAACTGTTCTATGAAAGTGATAAACGTTCCAGAATGTGTCTTTCCTGCATGGCAGAGAAGAAGTGTAACTGGAATGAAGAAGAGAAAAATATGGAGATAATAATATGATCATAGGTGGAAAGAATTTTGATACAGCAAATCATACATACATTATGGGAATCCTGAATGTGACGCCGGATTCCTTTTCCGATGGAGGAAAGTTTAACGGAATGGATGCGGCAATTGCACATGCACACCAGATGGTTGAAGAAGGTGTAGATATCATTGACGTAGGCGGGGAATCTACGCGTCCGGGACATATCCAGATCACGGATGAAGAAGAGATTGCAAGAGTGACGCCAATTATTGAAGTGCTTAAGAAAGAATTTGATGTACCGGTGTCGATCGATACCTACAAAAGCCATGTAGCAGAGGCTGCACTTCAGGCAGGTGCAGATCTTGTCAATGACATCTGGGGATTAAAATATGACAAGAAGATGGCAAGTGTGATCGCAAAGTATCAGGCTGCATGCTGTCTGATGCATAATCGGGAAAAGGCGGAATATCAGGACTTTCTGAAAGATTTCATGGATGATATGAAAGAATGTGTAAGACTTGCAAAAGCAGCAGGCATTGAGGATGACAAGATCATCCTTGACCCTGGTGTCGGATTTGGAAAGACTTATGAGATGAACCTGGAGATTATCGATAAGATGGAGATATTAAATGAACTTGGATATCCGGTATTGCTCGGAACATCACGAAAATCCGTAATCGGACTGACGCTGAATCTTCCGGTGACGCAGCGGGAAGAAGGTACGATGGTTACGACCGTATATGGGGTACAGAAGGGATGTGCATTCGTACGCGTCCATGATGTAGAGAAAAATAAGAGAGCCATTCAGATGACGAAAGCAATCATGCGGGGACACGAAGTATAGAAAGAGTGAGGAATGAGATGAAACCGGACAAGATAAAAATAGAAGATCTGGAAGTATTTGCCAATCATGGTGTGTTTCCGGAGGAAAATGTACTGGGGCAGAAATTTGTGGTGTCTGCGGTTATGTATACGGATACCAGACGGGCAGGACTGACAGATGAGCTGACTGCATCTATCCATTATGGAGAAGCAAGTGCATTTATCACAGAGTATTTGAAAAGTCATACGTTTAAGCTTCTGGAGAAGGTTGCGGAAGGACTGGCAGAGGAGATGCTGGTGCGTATAGCAGGTCTGCAGAAGGTGCAGATTGAGATCAAGAAACCGTGGGCACCGGTCGGACTGCCGCTTAAGACGGTCAGTGTAGAGATTGAGCGTGAATGGCATACGGCATATATTGCGCTCGGATCGAATATGGGGGATAGCAGAAGCATTTTGGAAGCCGCGGTACAGGCGCTGGATGAGATGAAGAATACAAAGGTGGAGAAGGTATCGACATTTATCACGACACCTCCGTACGGAGTGACGGATCAGCCGGATTTCTTAAACGGTTGTCTGAAGCTTTCGACATTATTATATCCGGAAGAGTTATTAAAAGAGCTGAACCGAATTGAAAAAGAGGCAGGAAGAGAACGAATCATACATTGGGGACCGAGAACACTGGATTTGGATATTATATTCTATGACGATCTGGTTGCAGAGACGGATACTTTATGTATTCCACATGTGGAGATACATAAGAGAGCGTTTGTACTGGAGCCTTTGCATGAGATTGCACCTTATAAACGTCATCCGGTGTATGGGAAGACGGTCAGAGAGATGCTGGAAGACCTTCGGAAATAGAATGACAGAGCATGAACAGAACAGTAAATTTACAAAAAATAAAAGACAAGATGGGGAAAACAAGATGGATATTCAGGAGTGGATTATATTTGCAATCGAACTGATCGGAACAGTAGCGTTCTCAGCATCGGGGGCAATGGTTGGAATTGAGTGCAGCATGGATATATTCGGAGTGATCGTGCTTGGTGTGTCAACGGCAGTTGGCGGAGGTATGGTTCGTGATGTTATACTTGGGAAGGTGCCATCGGCACTTCTGCATCCGGTATATGTGATCTATGCCGTACTTGCTGCGGTGCTTGTGTTTTGTATTATATATTTCCGCAGGAAATATCTGCAGGATGGTTTTGGTGAGGTCTATGATAAACTTATGTTGGCAATGGATTCTGTAGGACTTGGAATCTTTTCGGCGATGGGAGTGACAAAAGGTATCAGCTGCGGCTATATCGATAATACATTTCTGCTGGTCTTCCTTGGTACAATGACGGGAGTCGGAGGAGGACTCTTGCGTGATACGATGGCAGGAGTTGCGCCGTATATATTTGTGAAACATATTTATGCATGCGCATCCATTGCGGGGGCGTGGATATGTGTGATCATATACAGAAGTTACGGAGAACTTCCGGCGATGGTGGTGTCATCACTGATCGTTATGCTGATACGTTTTCTTGCGGCTCATTACAGATGGAATCTTCCAAGGATCGGAGAGTAAAAATCCGGGAAGGCAAGGAGTATTTTGCAAGATGAGATGAAAAAATATGCAAAATTATGAAAAATTATACTTGACATTTGAAATGACAGGTTTATAATAAGGACTTGTAAAAAACACATATAGTTCACCGAAATTCGTTGATGAGAACAATGCCGTATCTATCGTTATTTCACAGAGAGCCTGCGGTTGGTGGAAGCAGGTAATAAGCAGATAAGGATATCCTCTCTAAGAAGCGGGTTGAAAGCAATATCAAAGTAAACCTCGCCGGTATCCCCCGTTACAGGGAGCATGTATGATGGTACGTGAATGAGAGCTGTAGAAAGATTCTACAGAATTAGGGTGGTAACGCGGATAGATTTCGTCCCTTTTCAGAGTATATTCTGGAAAGGGATTTTTTTTGGTGGACAGTGATTGCTTAAAGGAGGAGAAGAGCAATGAAAGCATTACAAAAAACAAGCAAATTTTTATCAGACTACACGTCAATTGTTGTAATCGCAATCGCAGTGGTTACATTTTTCCTTCCGTCTATGATGGGCTGGGTAAATCTGGCACTGTTCACAGACATGGTATCGAACAAGTTCACATGTCAGTCTATTATCATTGGTATTATCATGTTCAGTATGGGACTGACACTTACAACAGAAGATTTTAGGATTCTTGCACAGCGTCCGTTTGACATTTGTGTTGGTGCGGTTGCGCAGTATCTGATCATGCCATTCCTTGCATTTGCGCTTTCAAAGGTATTGAATCTGCCGGATGGAATCGCACTTGGACTGATTCTTGTAGGCTGTTGCCCGGGAGGTGTATCTTCCAACATCATGTCTTACCTGTGCGGCGGAGATGTGGCCTTTTCCGTAGGAATGACAACAGTATCCACACTGGTCTCACCGGTTATGACACCACTCATGGTATCTTTACTGGCAAGCGGTACACAGATTACGATCAAGGGACTTCCGATGTTCGTATCAATCATTGAGACTGTTATCCTTCCGGTTGGTGTTGGATTTTTATTAAATTATCTGTTGGGAAAGAATAAAACATTCCGGGAACTTCAGAAAGTTATGCCGGGAGTTGCTGTTCTCGGACTTGCATGTGTTGTCGGCGGTGTGGTATCTTCACAGGGAGCCAAGTTCTTCCAGTCAGGTGTTGTGATCTTCGTAGCAGTATTACTGCACAACGGACTTGGATATCTGCTTGGATATGGAGCAGGAAAACTGGTTGGTATGAATACGTCAAAGAAGAGAACCATTTCTATCGAAGTAGGTATGCAGAATGCCGGACTTGCAACGAATCTTGCAACTACAACTGCCCAGTTTGCATCTACACCGGAATCCGCAATTATCTGTGCGGTATCCTGTACATGGCATTCCATCTCAGGAACTCTGTTAGCCGGATTATTTGCAATGCATGACAAACGAAAAGAAAAAGCTGTCGGAAATGTAGAGGCAGCAGCACATTAAACTGCTCTTGAAATGCATGAAATAACAAATTTATAGAATAGAAACAAAAAAGAAACAACACGGGATGTGCTGTTTCTTTTTTTTGTGTGCGCTAATATGGATAAAGATTATCAACGAAATAAAAAAATAATTTAAATAAAATATTGACTACTGGTCATTTTTGATTATAATAATAAATGCATGAAGAAAATAAGAGGAGATGGAAAGAATGGTCAAAGTTGGCAAATGGATTGCCCGACACAGAATACTGGTGCTGCTTATAGGAGTCTTATTAATTGTTCCGTCAATAATCGGCATCGCAAAAACAAAAGTAAATTATGACCTGCTGAGTTACCTGCCGGATCACCTGGAGACGGTAAAAGGACAGGATATCCTGGTAGATGAATTTGGAATGGGTGCATTCTCCATGGTCGCAGTCGAGAATATGGATATGAAGGATGTACAGAAACTGGAAAAGGAATTTGAAAAAGTGCCGCATGTACGGGACGTACTCTGGTATGACGATGTGGCAGATATCAGTCTTCCGACAGAGATGATTCCAAAAGATATAAGAAAAGCATTTATCAATGGAGATGCAACGATGATGCTTGTACTATTTGATGATACGACATCATCTGATAATTCCATGGAGGCACTGACACAGCTTCGTAAGATCGCAAATAAGCAGTGCTTTATCAGTGGTATGACGGGTATCGTTACAGATATTAAGAATATCGCAATGAAAGAACTTCCGATCTATGTAGTGATCGCGGCACTGTTAAGCCTGGTCGTACTGGAGATTACATCGGGATCATTTGTAGTTCCGTTTTTATTCCTGCTAAGTATAGGGCTTGCGATTTTATACAACCTGGGAAGTAATATTATATTCGGTGAAACGTCTTATATTACGCAGGCACTGACAGCAGTATTACAGCTTGGTGTTACGATGGATTATTCCATCTTCCTTCTGAATAGTTATGAAGAGAATAAGAAGAGATTTCCGGGTGAGAAAGACAGAGCCATGGGGCATGCGATCGCCAATACATTTAAGTCGGTTGTCGGAAGTTCCGTAACTACTGTGGCCGGATTCATCGCACTTTGTGTTATGACATTCGCACTCGGACGTGACCTTGGTATCGTAATGGCAAAAGGAGTTGTGATCGGCGTTATTTGTTGTGTAACGATCCTGCCGGCACTGATCCTTGTATTTGATAAACCAATCGAGAAGACAAGACACAAATTGCTGTTAAGTAATATGGATCGTCCATCAGCCTTTATCACAAAGCACTATAAAGTATGGATCGCGGCATTCCTTATACTTTTACTTCCGGCAATTTATGGAAATAACCATACAAAGATTTACTACAATATTGCAGATTCACTTCCGGCAACATTGAACAGTAATGTATCAATTGCAAAAGTAAAGGATGACTTTGGGGCAAGCAACATGCATATTATCATGATGGATAAGAACATGGATGCAAAGGAAAAACAGCAGATGCTGAATAAGGTCGATAAAGTAAAAGGCGTGAAATGGACCATCAGTATGAGTTCACTTATCGGGCCTAGTGTACCGGATTCCATAATTCCAAAGGATGTCCGGAAGATGCTGCAGAGTAAAGATTATGAACTGGCATTTGTAAGTACAGAATACGAATCCGCAACGGATCAGGTCAATACACAGATTAAAAAGATTGATAAGATTGTAAAATCATATGATAAGACGGGAATGGTCATCGGAGAAGCGCCTCTGATGAAAGATCTGCAGGATGTTACGGATGTCGATCTTGTTAATGTTAATATTATCTCTATCGCGGCGATATTTGTGATCATCCTGATTATTTTCAAATCGATTTCACTGCCGGTCATCCTGGTGGCAGTTATCGAATTTGCAATTATGATCAATATGGCGATCCCGTATTATCAGGGAATCAGCCTTCCGTTTGTGGCAAGTATCGTGATCGGTGCCATTCAGTTAGGTGCAACGGTTGACTATGCGATCCTGATGACAACGAGATATCAAAAAGAACGAAGCCTTGGAAAAGATAAGATGGAAGCAATCAGCATTGCGCATAAAACAAGCATGCCGTCCATTATCAGCAGCGGACTTAGTTTCTTCGCAGCAACATTTGGAGTTGCCTGCTACTCACAGGTTGAGATGATCGGTTCGATCTGTACATTGCTTGCAAGAGGAGCAATTATCAGTATGATCGTAGTTCTTCTGGTATTGCCGGCAATGTTTATGATATTTGACAAATTAATCTGTAAGACATCCATCGGATTTCTTGGGAAAAAGGCAAAAGCACAGACAAATGAAGCAAAGTAACCTGTTATTAACAATCCATCATAATTAAGAAAGGAAGCAGGAATTATGAATAAGAATAGGAAAATGAAAAGAAAAGTTGCAGCATCTGTAGCAGTCGGAATGTCAGTGATGATGGGTGTAACACCGGCTTTCGCGGCAAATGGAACTTCAAACAGCGAGGTATATAAAGAAGAGACGGTATATGTGAATGCCAAAGCAAGCGGCAAGACAGATAAAGTAACGGTATCCAACTGGCTTAAGAATTCAGGAAGTGTATCCGGAGATCTGGAAGACGAGAGCACACTGAGCGATATCAAGAATGTAAAAGGTGATGAAAAATATACGTCAGACGGAGATAAACTGACCTGGGCTACAGACGGTGAGGACATCTATTATCAGGGAACGACAGATAAGAAACTTCCGGTATCAGTAAAACTGAACTATTATCTGGACGGAAAACAGATGAAGCCGTCTGAGTTAAAGGGTAAGAGCGGACATTTGAAAATTACCGTTGATTATAAGAATAATGAAAAGCAGAATGTATCGTTGGATGGAAAAGATACAGAAGTATATACACCGTTCGTGATGATGACGGGAATGATACTTCCGAATGAGACATTCAGCAATGTAACGATCGATAACGGCAAGATTATTTCCGATGGGAATAAGAATATCGTTATCGGATTCGGAATGCCGGGATTAAAAGACAGCCTGAACTTAAGCAGTGAAGAAAGTGACAAAGTTACGATTCCGGAAAGCTTAAGTATTGAAGCAGATGTAACAGATTTTACAATGTCTTCTACTTATACAGTTGCATTATCTGATCTGTTGGATGATATGAATATGGATGACATTGCAGATGTAGATGATCTGCAGACAGCGCTGGATGATCTGGAAGATGCGGCACTTCAGTTAGTCAGTGGTTCCGATACACTGGCAGATGGTGCAGGAACACTGGCAGATGGTGTGAATACTTATACAGAAGGTGTTGACACATTGAATGCCGGTATTCAGAAATATCTTGGTTCTAACGGAGAGTTAAGTGGCAGCGTTACAGAGTATGTGAATGGTGTGAATAAAGTTGTCAAAGGGGTACAGGATTATACGGATGGCGTAAATACACTGGCAGATGGTGTAAGCAGTTACGTAGACGGTGAAAAACAGCTGGCAGCAGGAGCTTCACAGCTAACACAGCTTAGTGCGGGACTGAAACAGGTGCAGAGTGCAATCTCCCAGCTTGAGGCAGCAACGGATGGTGAGGGTGAAACCACAGAAGACCTTCAGGCAGCATCCCAGGCTTTGGCAGCAGGAACAGCACAGATGAAAGCAGCACTCGGAACGAAAGAAGTAGAGGGTCTGATGTCTCAGGTAAATGCTATGGTAACAACCGGCAATACATTGATGGCAGAGACTAAGACATTAAGCGGAACACTTGCAAATGGCATCGAGGCACCGCTTACAACAATTGCCCAGACATTAAATGGTATGCAGGAAGCTCTGGCAAATATTGATGCAGCGCAGACAGCATTACAGAATACATGTAAGAATATCAATGATGTAGTTGCATCTGACAATCAGACAATTGCAACAGCTAAGACAACAGCAAAGAACAGTTCTGATGCGATCGCTGCATCTATAAGTGCACTGGAAGCGAAGTATGCAGGAATCTCAGATAAGAATTCCGAGGAAGCAAAACAATTACAGAGTTCGATCAGTGCACTGAAGAGCGCAAAAGCTTCCACAGATTCCGTACAGAATCTCAAAGAGTTATCAGGCATTGATACGTCAAAGATGCCGACAATAGATGTAGATTCCTTAAAAGCAGGTGCGGCAACGATCATGACAAATGCAGATACTTTGAAGAAGTCTTCGGGAGAGCTGGCAGCAGCACTTCCGGAATTACAGAAGCAGTTGAAGAGTATCGAAGATGCGGAAGGTGTTCTTGCACAGGCAGGGCAGTTAAGTACATTAACAGGAAGTGTAGACCAGTTAAATGCAGGTATGCAGGGACTGAACAGTGCGATCGGAACACTGCATGGTAACCTGGCTGCATTGAACAAAGCCACATCAGCGCAGTTCCCGACAGCAATCCAGGGAATCACAGCCTTGAATAAAGGCTTTGCCCAGTTAAGTGGATACAATGATTCTCTGGTAAGCGGTGCAAATAAACTGAAATCCAACAGCCCGACATTAGTAGCCGGTGTCAATACACTTCAAAGAGGAACGAATCAGTTGGCAAGCGGGCTGAATACATTGGGAAGCCAGATGTCTTCCGGATCTGCAACACTTGCGGCCAACAGCAGCGCACTCAGAAGCGGAGCTTCCGAACTTCAGTCAGGGGCAAAAGAACTTGCAGAAGGCATGGCGAAATTTGACAAAGAAGGAACAAGTAAGTTGAAGAGCACCGTGGAAGATGAACTTGGTGATGTACTTGACAGAATCGATGTACTGACATCAGAAAATTGCAAATATAGTACATTCAGCGGTAAGGATAAAGCAATGGATGGTAATGTAAAATTTGTGATTGAGACGGATGCGATCGAGTAAATAATATGAAATAAAAAGAATCACAGGTGGAAGAGGATGAAGTAATATGTTCCCTGTTAATTAGACGAGGGGCGTATTACTTCATCCTCTTTCGTTTGTGATTCTTCTTTATTCCCATGTTCTTCGGCAAGAACCCATTGTATGATTTGAGAAGACGATAAATTAGTCTTATTATCTTTCCTTGAAATTCCCTCGATATAGTGCTAAAGTATACTAAAAAGGTATGATTTAGCAAGTGCGTGAAAAAACATGCACTAAGGAGGAAAATTCATGAACGAATACAGAATAGGAACAAAATGTGTACAGGGCGGATATACTCCGGGAAACGGAGAACCAAGACAGATTCCGATTGTACAGTCAACAACATTCAAATATGCAACCAGTGAAGATATGGGAAAATTATTTGATCTGGAAGCGTCAGGATATTTTTATTCCAGATTGCAGAATCCGACTAATGATATGGTTGCGGCAAAGATTGCAGAGATGGAAGGTGGAACGGCAGCGATGCTGACTTCATCCGGACAGGCAGCCAATTTCTTCGCACTGTTCAATATCTGTGAGTGCGGAGATCACATTGTAGCATCTTCATCCATTTACGGTGGAACATTTAACCTGATCGATGTAACGATGAGAAAGATGGGAATCGATGTAACATTCGTGTCACCGGATGCAACAGAAGAAGAGTTAAATGAAGCATTTAAGCCAAATACAAAGGTAATGTTTGGTGAGACAATTGCCAATCCGGCACTTACCGTACTGGATATTGAATTATTTGCCAAAGTGGCACATGCACATGGTGTGCCGCTTATCGTAGATAACACATTCCCGACACCGGTCAACTGCAGGCCGTTCGAATGGGGAGCAGATATTGTAACTCATTCGACTACAAAATATATGGACGGACACGGAGCTGCACTTGGTGGAGCAATCGTAGACAGCGGAAAGTTTGACTGGATGGCACATGCAGACAAATATCCGGGACTTTGCACACCTGATGAAAGCTATCATGGAATTACATATGCAGAGAAATTTGGCAAAGAAGGTGCATTCATTACCAAATGTACGGCTCAACTGATGCGAGACTTTGGATCTATGCAGTCACCACAGAATGCATTCATCTTAAACCTTGGTCTAGAATCCCTGCATGTACGTATGCCGAAGCACGTAGAGAACGGGCAGGCAGTTGCAGAGTTCCTGGAAGCACATCCAAAGGTAGCATATGTGAACTATCCAGGACTTCCTTCTAATAAATATTATGAAAGAGCACAGAAATATCTTCCGAACGGCGGATGTGGAGTGGTATCGTTTGGATTAAAAGGTGGAAGAGAAGCAGCATCTATCTTCATGAAGACATTAAAGCTCGGTGCGATCGAGACGCATGTAGCAGATGCAAGAACCTGTTGTCTGAACCCGGCAACGTCTACACACAGACAGATGACGGATGAACAGTTAAAAGAGGCAGGAGTACCGGCTGAACTGATTCGTATCAGTCTTGGTCTGGAAGATAAAGAGGATCTGATCGCGGATATCTCGAATGCGTTGGATGCAATCTAAGGTAGAATTGAAAGAGTAAGGCAAAATTCCGAAAAAACTTACATAAATATTGATATCTGTACCAGATCGATAGAGGAAGCACTGGATGTGCTTGCAATGTCGAAAAGGATGGTAGCGACACTAAGGGGATGAGTTTATATCCCCTTTTTTTTGACGTTTTTATAGCAATCATGCTAAAATAGAGAAATCTACCATGTGTATGGAATATTTTGAGCCGGCAGGGACAATAAAAAGACCAAAAACCCCGTCCCCAATGGCTGGAGAGGGAAAATTATGAATAAAAGAGAATCATTTAGCAGCAGATGGGGATTTATCTGTGCCTGTATCGGTTCAGCGGTCGGTATGGGAAATATCTGGATGTTCCCAACAAGAGTATCATTGTATGGAGGCGGTTCATTTCTGATACCATATTTTATATTTGTAATACTGATCGGTTCAACGGGAGTGATCGGGGAGATGAGTTTTGGGCGTGCGGCAAAGGCCGGTCCAATCGATGCATTTGGAATTGCCTGTGAGAAAAAAGGAAAGAGAAAAGTCGGAGAAGCACTGGGGATGATCCCTGTATTCGGATCACTTGCCATGGCGATCGGATATACGGTTGTAATGGGGTGGATCCTAAGATATGCCGTTGGAACATTTACAGGAGCAACACTTTCGCCTGAAAATGTGGATGAATTCGGGGCGGCATTTGGTAAGATGGCGTCAGCATTTGGTAATAATATATGGCAGATACTTGCGCTTGTGGCCTGTATGCTGATTCTGATGTTAGGTGTCGGAAGCGGCATTGAAAAAGCAAATAAGATCATGATGCCGATATTCTTCGCATTGTTCGTGATTCTGGGAATCTATGTCGGATTCCAGCCGGGAGCAAGTGAAGGATACCGTTATATTTTCAGAGTAGATCCAGAGGCATTCAAAGATCCGGCAACGTGGATCTTTGCACTTGGTCAGGCATTCTTTTCCCTGTCGGTAGCAGGAAATGGAACATTGATCTATGGATCTTATCTTTCGGATGAAGAGGACATTCCGGCTTCTGCAGGAAGAGTTGCATTATTTGATACGATTGCAGCAATTCTTGCCGCACTTGTTATTATTCCGGCGATGGCAACAACGGGAGCACAGCTGAATCAGGGAGGTCCCGGACTATTGTTCATCTTTCTCCCGAATCTGATCAAAGGAATGCCGGGAGGATGGCTGATCGCAATCATCTTCTTTGTTGCGGTATTACTTGCGGGTATGACATCGTTGATCAACTTGTATGAGGCTCCGATCGCTACGGTGCAGGAAAAATTCAAGCTTGGAAGAGTGCCGGCATGTGCATTTACAGGAATTGTGGGAGTGATCGTGTCCCTGCTGATCCAGGGCATCGTGTCAGACTGGATGGATGTGTTGTCTATCTATATCTGTCCGCTTGGAGCCGGGCTTGCAGGAATCATGTTCTTCTGGGTATGCGGTAAGGCATTCGTGGAAAAACAGGTCAATACAGGAAGAGAGACACCATTTACGAAACATTATTATGCAATATGTAAATATTTTTATGTACCGGTATGTTTTATTGTGCTGATCCTTGGAATTGTTCTCGGAGGAATCGGTTAGAAGAAAAAAAGAATGAGAGGATAATGAAGAATGAAAAAAGGAAACGCGGCAGCATTACTGCCGATAGGCGTATTTTTGTGTATCTATCTGGGGCTTGGAATCGCATTTGAATATGTAATGAAGATTCCGATGGGATTCTATAATGTTCCGATCATAATCGCATTTCTTGCAGCGATTCTGGTGGCATGCCTGCAGAACCGCAAGATAAGCTTTGACGGAAAGCTTGAAATCATGGCGCAGGGGCTTGCTGATAAGAATATTATTACAATGCTTTTGATCTTCCTGACGGCGGGGGCGTTTGTCGGAGTGGTAGGAAGAAGCAGTGCGGAAAGTGTGGCATATTTCATGTTGTCACTGATTCCGGCAAGATTTTCAGTTGCGGTATTATTTGTGGTAGCCTGTTTTGTGTCGGTTGCCATGGGAACGTCGGTTGGGACAATTACATTGATCACGCCGATCGCAGTGTCCGTATCCAAGGCTTCGGGATTTGACATGGCACTTTGCATCGGTTCGGTTATGGGAGGATCAATGTTCGGAGATAACCTTTCTTTTATTTCAGATACAACGATCGCAGCATGTAACGGACAGGGATGTCAGATGAAGGATAAATTCCGGGAGAACTTTGGAATTGCACTTCCGGCAGCTATTGCAACGCTGGTATTGATCCTGGTTCTTTCATTTCAGACGGATATTGCAGGACGGGTAAGTAAGAGTTATAACTTAGTGCAGATTATTCCATATGTACTGGTTCTCATAGGAGGAATTATCGGGATCAATGTATTCGTGGTACTTCTGATCGGGATTGTATCTGGTTCTATTATTATGCTGGCCGGCGGTCACATTGCGGCGACAGATCTGCTTGCCAATATGGGTTCCGGAGCTTCCGGGATGTTCGAGACGAGTATGGTGGCAATCCTGGTGGCAGCGATGTGTGCACTGATCCGTGAATATGGTGGTTTTGATGCATTGCTGGCAGGAATCCACAAAGTATTCAAAGGCCGCAAAGGCGGTCAGTTTGGTATGGGACTTCTGGTCGGAACGATGGATATTGCAACGGCGAATAATACGGTGGCAATTGTCATGGCGAATCCGATCGCGAAGGATATGGCAAAAGAATATGGGATCACACCGCGAAAGGCAGCTTCGATACTGGATACATTTTCCTGTATTTTTCAAGGGATTATTCCTTACGGAGCGCAGATGCTGGTAGCAATCTCTGCGGCAAGTGAACTGGGATATCGTGTGTCGGCATTTCAGATCATGCCGAAGCTCTTTTATCCATTTTTGCTGTTTGTGAGTTCTATGATATTTATATTTTTGATACCGTCTAAGAAGGAGAGCTAAATCATGACAGAAGAGATCAGGCAGAAACTGACAGGTGCAGTCATCGGGCTTGCAAGAACCTGTGAAAATAACGAAAAGACAGAGAGCACCGACCGGGTATTCTTAGAAGCACTGACAATGGCCGGAGACTGGTCGGCAAGTATCTTTGACATGAGTGAGATGTTAGAAAAAGTCAGAAATGAAAAGTACACAGTCTCACCGGGATGTGTGACCTGCGCCGCGCCATGCGGGAATACAGATGATTATGATATGGAGAATCTGTGGAAAGAATCCGAAGAAATCGGAGCATTTAAGAATACAATCCTGATGGTAATCTGCCAGACTGCAGCAAAATTATATCATGCAGATCAGACAGAAGAATCTGAGACGGTGAAGTTATTATTCCGTGCGTTACGTATGATCAGTTTTGAGGGCTGGGATGTTGCAGGGCTTATACCGGTGATGCTGGAGCTTGGAAAAGCCGGACGGATATAAAAATAAATAGAATAATATTAGCAGAAAAGACTTTAAAAGGGATTCGGAAAAATCTATTCTAAAGTCTTTTTTTTGTCATCCATTCAAAAGAAGTATTACTTATGAAAGATAAGAAAAATTATCTGATTTAATAGAAGATTAATGATAAGAAATGCGTTATAATAACAATACACTGTATATATCAAGGAGGAACAAAAACATGACAGTACCAGAAAGACTTTCCGCACTTCGTAAGTGTATGGAAGAAAAGAACATTGATGTGTATGTAGTACCGACTGCCGACTTTCATCAGAGTGAATATGTTGGGGAACATTTCAAAGCGAGAAAGTTCATTACAGGGTTCTCAGGATCAGCAGGAACAGCTGTGATCACAAAGACAGAAGCAAGACTCTGGACAGACGGACGTTACTTCATCCAGGCAACAGCACAGTTGGAGGGGACAACTGTAGAACTTATGAAAATGGGTGAGCCTGGTGTGCCAGAGATGAATGCATATATTGAAGAGGTATTAAAGGAAGGCGAGACACTTGGATTCGACGGAAGAGTCGTATCTGTCGGTGAAGGAGAAGGTTATGCAGCCATCGCTGGGAAGAAGAATGCAAAAGTAAATTATCAGGTAGACTTAATCGATGAGATCTGGGAAGACCGCCCGGTTTTATCCGAAGAGCCTGCATTTAATCTGGATGTAAAATATGCCGGAGAAACTGTTGCAAGCAAACTTGCAAGAATCCGTGAAGAGATGAAAGAAGCAGGAACCAATGTGCACGTTGTATCTACGCTCGACGATATCTGCTGGACGTTAAATATCCGTGGAAATGATATAGACTTCTTCCCACTGGTATTATCTTACGGAATCATCACAATGGACAGTTTCGAGCTGTATATCGATGAGAGAAAATTAGATGACAAGTTAAAAGCCAAACTTGCAAAAGATGGCGTAAACTTACACCCATACAACGACATTTACGAAGACGTGAAGAAATTTGGCAGTGATGTGGTTGCAATGATTGATCCTGGAAAACTGAATTATGCATTGTTCAACAATATTCCTGAAAATGTTAAGACAGTAAAAAAGAGAAATCCGGCAATTCTCATGAAAGCGATCAAGAACCCGGTTGAGATCGAGAACATCCGCAAGGCACAGATCAAAGACAGTGTTGCGCATGTAAGATTCATGAAATGGCTGAAAGAAAATGTTGGCAAGATGAGGATCACAGAGATGAGCGCATCTGATAAATTGGATGAATTCCGTGCTGAGATGGGCAAATTTATCCGTCCAAGCTTTGAACCAATCTCTTCATTTGGAGAGCATGGTGCGATCGTACACTACACATCTTCACCGGAGACAGATGTAGAGTTAAAAGAAGGACAGTTATTCTTAACGGATACAGGAGCTGGATTCTATGAAGGTTCCACAGATGTAACCAGAACTTACGCACTCGGCGAAGTTCCTCAGATCATGAAAGATCACTTCACATTGGTTGCGATCAGTAACTTACAGCTTGGCAGTGCAAAATTCCTGGAAGGTTCTACCGGTATGATTCTTGACATCCTTGCAAGAAAACCATTCTGGGACAGAGACTTAAACTTCAACCATGGTACAGGACACGGAGTCGGATACCTTCTGAACATCCACGAAGGACCTGCAGGTTTCCGTTGGAAATATCGTAAGGGTGAGACAGAAGTATTACAGGAAGGCATGGTCATCACAGATGAGCCTGGAATCTATATTGAAGGATCTCACGGAATCCGTCTGGAGAACGAACTGTTGACCTGCAAAGGAACATTGAATGAATATGGTCAGTTCATGTACTTCGAAGCAATCACCCTGATTCCAATGGATCTGGATGCGATCAATCCGGATATTATGACACAGGAAGACAAGAAACTGTTGAATGATTATCATGCAAAAGTATACGAAGTGATTGCTCCTTACCTGAACGAGGAAGAGCAGGAGTGGCTGAAGAAATATACAAGAGCTATTTAACCTGTGAGGACGGATTTTTCAGCGTTTTGCTTCTAAATGAGAAATGATATTCATATAATGAATTGACAAAGATGAAAATGCTTAGTAGAATCTAAGTTAGTTGCAACTAACTTAGATTCTACTAAGTAAAGGAGTTCATTATATATGAAGCGGAAATCCAAGAATCAATCCAAGAATAAGACACTTAATTTCCTGCGTTATCTGGGGCCGGGGCTTCTGGTTACAGTAGGATTCATAGATCCGGGAAACTGGGCTTCGAATATTGCGGCGGGATCAGGTTTCGGATATGAGTTATTATGGATGGTGACATTATCTACAGTTATGCTGATCGTACTGCAGCATAACGCGGCACATCTGGGAATTGCAACCGGACTGTGTCTGTCGGAAGCGGCGAGCAGATATATGCCAAGGCTGTTAAAAGACCTGATACTTCTGACTGCAATGCTTGCGGCGGTAGCAACGGCGATGGCAGAGATACTCGGAGGAGCGATTGCGCTGCAGATGTTGTTCCATATACCAATCAGACTGGGGAGTATCCTGATCCTGGTTCTGGTATTATTCTGTGCATTTACGAATGCATATAAGAGAATAGAAAAACTGATCATATTATTCGTGTCGCTGATTGGATTTTCTTTTTTATTCGAAGTTGGAATTGCGAAGATCGACTGGGGAGCAGCTGTGGTCGGATGGGTGAAAACGTCATTCCCGTCGGGAAGCATGCCGGTGATCTTAAGCGTATTAGGGGCGGTGGTGATGCCGCATAATCTGTTTCTGCATTCGGAGATTATTCAGAGCAGACAGTGGAATCTGGAAGACAGTTCGGTAATCGAGCAGCAGTTGAAGTATGAATTTAAAGATACATTATTTTCTATGATCATTGGATGGGCAATCAACAGTGCGATGATCCTGATGGCGGCAGCGACGCTTTATCAGAACGGAAGTGGAAAACAGGTGGATGATCTGACTGTTGCGGGAAAGATGCTGTCGCCTTTGTTGGGGAATGCGGCAACGGTGGTCTTCGCACTGGCACTTTTGCTGGCGGGTATCTCATCCAGTATCACTGCAGGAATGGCCGGTGGAACGATATTTTCCGGAATCTTTAACCAGCCATATGATATTAAGACAAAGGAAACAAAAAGAGGAGTACTGCTGACGATGATTCCGGCGGCGGTGATCATCCTGTTTATCAGACAGCCATTCGAAGGTCTGGTATATTCCCAGATGCTGCTTGCCGTCCAGCTTCCAGTTACAATATTTACACAGATATATCTGACGGCTTCGAAAAAGGTAATGGGAAAATATGTGAACAGCAGACGTTTGAATTTTTTGCTTCTGGTGATTGCTGTGATTGTAACAGGGCTGAATATAGCATTGCTTTTTGTATAGACAGGAAGAACAGAATAAGAAGAAAGAAAAACCGGGCACTGTATAGAAACAGGCTCGGTTTTTTTGTATCAATTATTCGGTTACAGCGGAAGCGGCAACGTTTTCTTTCTCAGGAAACATCTTTCTGAAGATCAGACGGATGAATGGTCCGCAGTAGAAGATCTGCCAGAAGAAAGCAACCGGGAAGTTCATGAATGTTGTCTGACACCAGGTAGCAATCACATTACTTCCTGCGTTCTTGAACAGAATCGTTGCAACAAGACTCATGCAAGGACACATGATGCATACGATCATGGAAGAGATTGCAAGAGTGATGAAGATTGGTCTGTCTTGTGGTGTAACGATACGGAATGCAAGCATATGTGCAAGTTTGTCAACAAAGACAAATTCCAGAACGAAAGCAACCGGCCACATGATCTTCAGTTCGCCGAAAGCCATCAGGAATACTTCATTGCTCATTCCGCCCACATTCAGGCAGATATTGTAACAAATCATAACGTAAACCATCAGAAAAGACATCATCAGTGTAAAAATAACATTTTGAAATAAAGTTTTTGGCATAATTTTTGTTCTCCTTTTTATGAAATGTTTAAAAATGGGTACAAAAAAGACACTTGTGTTGTTCGTTAATCAAGCATACACTTGTGTCGTTTCCAATTAAACCAAAATTATCTTATTTTTTTGTCCGAATATGAATTATACCGAACGAAAAGCTAAAAATCAAGTGTTTTTTTTACATAACATCCGGAAGTGGATTTATGACACCTCTCATTTCAGTTCTGATCATTCTCGGTGCGGTGTCGACAGCCGTCAATATGGTTGCGGCAATGGTAAAGCGTATCTGTAACGGGATTGAGAAGCGTTTATTAAAGAAAGGGCAATTGATTAAAACTCAATTGCCCTTTTAACGGCCTCAATATCTCCCGTAAACAAGATGCTTTCCATTCCAAGTTCTTTACTTGCAATGACATTTTCCACCGTATCATCGATGAAGAAGCATTCACTTGGTAGAAGGTCATATTTATTGAACAGATGGTAATAAATATCGTGTCCCGGCTTTGCCATCTTTAGAGGTGCAGAGAAGACGATGCCATCGAATTCTTTCAGGATCGGATAATCTTCCGGTGCACGTTCTGCAAACCGGGTAGAAGCGTTGGAAAGCAGATAGATCGGAACTCCCCGGGCTTTTAACTCTTTGATGAATTCCCATGTTTCAGGAAGCGGATCGACATACTGGAACCAGTTCTCGAAAAAATCGCGGGCAGTATCTTTCAGACGGTCCGGAAGTTCTGCAATCGTATCTTCGGCATTCTGGTCATAGTCGATAGTTCCGGCATCTAAAGCTACCCAGTTTTTAAAAATGGCATCAGCAAGAATATTATAATCTTCCGGTGTAGAAGCAAATTTTCCCAGGATATAGTCTCCTTTAAATTTTCCGATTACATTTCCAAAATCAAAAATAATATTCTTGTATTTCATCTTAAGTTCCTCCCTGTATTTTATACTGCCTGTTTTATATTTTTATAAACACTATTATAGTCTTATAGATAGAAGGAATCAATATATGAATGATAAATAACATGTCAATATAAGTATGATTAATAGAAGGATGTCAGGTTTTTGTGAGATTGACAATCATCGGGAAAGTGTATATGATTTTCGGTAGGACTGTAAAAGGAAAGAGAGATTATTATGGAAATCAGTATACTTTTAATGGAACAGATCGCAGAACTGTTTCTTATGATCCTGATGGGATATATTATTGTAAAGACAGGATTGTTAAAGGGAGAAGACAGCAAAGTCATTTCTAAAATTGTATTGTATCTAGTTATTCCGTGTGTGATTATCAATGCATTTCAGGTGGATTATACGAGTGAAAAGGTGAAGGAACTTTTGCTGGTATTTGCAGCGTCGGTATTATTACAGGTTATATTACTGGCAGCAGTGTGGGGTGTTGGAAAGGTATTGAAACTAAATGAAGTAGAGATGACATCCATCTATTATTCGAATTCGGGCAATTTGATCGTACCGCTGGTGACCTTTATTCTGGGAAAAGAATGGGTATTATACGGTTGTGTGTTCATGAGTGTCCAATTGGTATTTCTGTGGACGCATGGCAAGAATACGATCAGCCGGGAAGGAAAGTGGGACTGGAAAAAGATTGTATTCAATATCAATATGATCTCGGTATTTGCCGGAGTTGTGCTGTTTTTTACCAGGATCAGGCTTCCGGAAATTGTAAATCAGACCTTAAGTTCTGTGGGCAGTATGATCGGTCCGGCAAGTATGATCGTAACGGGGATGCTGATCGCAGAGATGAATCTGAAGAGTATATTTGAAAATGTGAAAGTGTATTTTATTTCATTTCTGAGACTGGTCGTGATACCTGTGATATCATTGATGATTTTAAAGATAAGCGGGCTTGTGAACATACATTCGTATGGAAAGAAATTACTGCTTATCGTATTTCTTGCGGTGATCACACCGTCTGCTTCAACGATCACACAGATGTGTCAGGTGTATGGAAATGATTCGAAATATGCCAGTGCGATCAATGTTATGACGACATTATTATCCATTGTGACAATGCCGCTCATGGTGCTCTTGTATCAGACTGTGATGTAGAAGAGAGTATAGATGAAAGGCGTGTATTTGTATATAGTTGATGAAGAAAATTATCTGTTTTCTGATTGAAAGCGAACCAAAGGTAAGATACAATGGAGATATGAAGGAGGGGAGCAGAAGATGGCAGAATTACTTACAGCGGCGACACCGATATCCTATTATCTCGTTGCAGTAAATATTATTGCATTCATTTTATATGGAACGGATAAAGCGAAAGCAATGCATCATCAGTGGAGGATCAAAGAGGCAGTGCTGATAGGGATTGCGTTTGTCGGCGGTGCATTTGGTGCGTTTGCAGGAATGATTGTATTTCATCATAAGACAAGAAAGATGAAATTCCGAATCTTAGTTCCAATCGCTATTATCATCTGGCTGACCCTTGGCGGATTTTTGGCAGAACGTGATGTGGTAGGACTGACGAAGACAGACCGGCCAAAGAATGAATACAACGGCACAGAGATCACACCGTATTATAGCAGTGTGGATAAAGATGGTGACGGTACGGATGATCAGACCGATATTTTGAAGAATGCATTGGTTTATGTGAAGAAGCGGCCGGTTTACAAGAGCAGATATTATCAGACCGGTTATCCGGATGACAGATATGGTGTCTGTACAGATGTTGTCGGATATGCGCTTAAGAAAAGCGGATATGACCTGCGGGAACTGGTAGACAAAGATATCAGAAAGAATTCGAAGGATTATGATATTGATGAGCCGGATAAAAATATTGATTTCCGAAGAGTAAAGAACCTGAGAATATATTTTGAACATACAGCGACCAGTCTGACCATGGATGTAAATGATATTGAACAATGGCAGGGCGGCGACATTGTAGTGTTCAAGAATCATATCGGGGTAATTTCTGACAGACGGAATGTGGAAGGTGTACCATATGTGATTCATCATAATGATCCGTATCAGAAGAATTATGAGGAAGATATCCTGCAGGAGAGAACGGATATTATCGGGCACTTTAGAATATCGTAATGGCAAAGCACTGTGAAATATTACCAAATTTCGCAGTGCTTTTTTGGCGCATTTTTCAATATGTCTTTTTATGACAAATCAAGACTGTTCGTCTGGTTTAGCATTCTCAGCAATTACATCACGGACGTTCTGCATACGCATATCCAGGTCGGCACTGATCTGTGCACAGGCAAGCATCTCATCCTCCAGATATTTTGCTTTGTCAGCCGGGATATCTTTCTTGTAACGCAGCTTATGTTCCAGACTTGCCCAAAAATCCATAGCGATCGTACGAAGCTGTACTTCTACAGTCATGTTACGTTTTCCGTCCTGTAAAAAGATTGGTACACTGACAATCAGATGAAGGCTGCGGTATCCGCCCGGTTTTGGATTTTTGATATAGTCTTTCTTCTCAAGAAGTGTGATGTCATCCTGAGAAAGCAAACAGTCCGCAAGCATGTAGATATCATCCGGAAAAGAGCAGATGACACGGACGCCGGCAATATCATGGATATTTTCTTCAATAGAAGAAAGGGTGAGAGGTATGTCTTTTTTACGGATCTTTTTAATCAGGCTTTCCATGGATTTGACGCGGGACTTGATATCCTCAATCGGATTGCGGTCATATTCCAGGGAATACTGTTCGTTTAATACTTTGAATTTCGTCTCTACTTCCATGATGGCACATTGATAATAGGACATCTGTTTCTCTATTGGTTTCATATTTTTATTAACAAAATCCAGAAATTCGTCAGACATCAGACTGTTTCTGACGAAGCGTTCTTTGCGTTGTTCGATAAATGTCTCAAGGGGTCTCATGTTACATTTCTCCTTTCATTATCCAAAAATATTTTAGCATATCTGTAGTTGAAATTCTATCAACAGATAGGTGCGTTTATGGGAGAATGCGACAATGTAAAAGAATTGTAGCAAGTTGTACAAAATCAAGTCCAATTGTCGGATATATTCACAGTTAAAATTTTTCGTGGTAAGATAAATGACATAACGTAAGATATAAAGAAATAAATCATAAGGAAGTGTAAGTTTATGAATTCCAGATACAAAGGAATATTTTTTATTACATTATCGGCGTTATCATTTGCATTCATGAATGCTTTCGTAAGGTTATCCGGTGATCTGCCTTCGGTACAGAAGAGCTTTTTCAGAAATCTGGTAGCTTTTTTTATTGCGCTGATCATGATCATAAGAAGTAAGGACGGATTTAAAATCGAAAAGGGAAATCTGAAATATATGATTCTGCGTGCGACATTCGGTACGGTGGGAATCTTGTGTAATTTCTATGCGGTGGATCATCTGGTGCTGTCGGATGCATCGATGCTGAATAAGATGTCGCCGTTTTTTGTAATTATCTTTTCATTTTTATTGCTGAAAGAAAAGATGAGTCCGGCACAGGCACTGGCGGTTGCGGGTGCATTCATCGGAAGCTTATTTGTAATCAAACCGACATTTACGAATATGGCACTGGTACCGTCACTGATCGGACTGTGCGGCGGGATCTGCGCAGGTATTGCTTATGCGATGGTGCGTATCCTGGGGCAGAGAGGACAGAAAGGTTCTTCGGTTGTAATCTTCTTTTCAGGATTCTCGTGTGTGGTTACACTGCCATATCTGCTTCTGGATTTTCATCCGATGAGCGGCCTGCAGATCTTAACGCTTCTGGGTGCGGGACTTGCGGCTGCAGGCGGCCAGTTCGGAATCACGGCGGCTTATTATCATGCACCGGCGAAAGAGATATCCATTTATGATTATTCGCAGATCATCTTTTCGACGATTCTGGGCTTCTTTCTGTTCGGACAGGTACCGGATAGGTATAGCGTGCTGGGATATGTGATCATATGTGCGATGGCGCTTTGGATGTTTGTGTATAATAAGAACCGGGAGTGAGTTGCTATTTAATTTATCATGTCGGCTGTCACCGATCGGAATAAACTTACAAGGTCCTATCCTGTGCTGACTCCAACATGGGGAAATTCTAAAGCAAAAAAGTTGACCTAAAAACGAGCTCACAAAAAATCCAAACTCGACATTCGTCTCAGACAGTGGATTTTTTGTGAGCAAACGGTCAACTTTTATTACGGTCCAGGGATCTGGCTTAGTGAATTAAGTAGAAAACTGATTTAATAATTCCTCAATCTTTGCCTGCAATTCCTCCACGGAATGCTTCCGTGACCGCGCACATTCCTGTGCCTGGCATCCACAGATGATGCATTTACGGTAGGTGCCGCGGGATAACTTCATACCGTCAGTTCCAATGACATCCATATCAAAGAGCCGTCCGAGAGGATGGCTTTCTTCAATTTCAGTAGCAAGCGTCTTGATATCTTCGGCGGGTGCGTCCAATGCTATGATCAGTTCATCACCGGATGGTTCATGGAATTCTTCGGTGTGGAGGATTGCTATATTGTGAGCAGAAAGAGCTTTTAATAATTCCGCTTTCCCAGAATCAAAAGCTTTCCGGATCTGTTCGTTGGTTTTTACCGGACCCGGGATGTTCATGCAAAAAGACAGGACTGGTTTATCATATTTACTGATCAGTTCGTTCTGGACGCTTACACGCCGGTCGCGGCAGTTCATCATATCTGTGATAGTTACGTTTATTCCGTTCATGGTGAAAGAACTCCTTTCGTATCAAAAGTGTATATTTAAATTGATTTGGCATGTTATTTTCTATGTAATCATTATAAGATTTTACCAGTGGATTTTCCAGAAAAAGAAAATAAAGAATAATTGAAATATAAATATGCATAGTATATACTATGTATATACAAAAAACGAAGGAGGTTGTTTTATGCAGGCACAAGTAAAAACATGGGGAAATAGTCAGGGAATTCGCATTTCAAAAGAAATATTAAAAGCTGCAAATATAAAACTTGATGATATTCTGGATGTGAAGATATCTGATGGAATGATTACGTTAGTAAAACCTTTCAGACATAAGACTTTGGAGGAACGTGCAGAGCGGTATGGAGGAAAGCTTAATCTAAACGGAGAATATGATTGGGGAGAAAGAGTCGGAAGAGAGGGATGGGAATAATGGTCCATCAAGGCGATATTCTAAAAGTGGAAAAAATTAAAAATCCAGTATTAGTTGTGAGTAAGGATTTTTTTAATGAGACAGGAGAAATTATAGGATGTCCGATATTTGATTATAATATAGGGAGTCCTCTTCATATAGAGATAGAGACGGAAAATAGGAAAGGATATGTACAGTGTGAAAATCTTAGAATGCTGGATTTGAATATGAGGGGATTTTCAGTTATAGACAGAATCGCTATTAATGATGTAATGGATATAACGGATACAATACAAGGAATATTTGATTATATATAAAAACAAAGGCTGCAGCTGCTACATGGCTGCAGCCTTTTGCGTACCTTAATAAATATTAAGAAAACCCCTCTCTCTCCTGTAAGGTTCCAGGTCTATGATAACCCATAAAGAGATAAACAAAGTCACAAGATAAATGAAGAGGAGGATACAAACATGGAGATCAAAAGACCTGCAATAGCGGGAACATTAGAATCCAGTGACTGTCAGGTAATGGTAGAGGCCGGGGAAGGAAAGATCGACCTGTCATTAGACAGTGCAGTAATCAATCAGTATGGCAATCAGATCCGTAAAGTTGTCCTTGAGACACTTGAGAATCTGGGGGTAGACGATGTGAAGATTGCGATTGTTGATAAAGGAGCACTTGACTGTACGATCAAGGCAAGAGTAGAAGGAGCGGTTTTCCGTTCTGTAAAACAGTTAGATAATCTGCCATGGGGAGGTGCGATCAGATAATGAATCCGAATAAGAAACGTTTAAGAAGAACCATGATGTTTTTGAATGCCCAGAAACCTGGACTTATCAAAGATCCATATATTTACAAACCAGATTCTATCATGCTGGATCTGGAAGATGCAGTAGCTGAGAACCAGAAGGATGCAGCGAGATTCTCTCTGTTCCACGCACTTAGAAGCATTGATTACAGAGGATGCGAACGTGTCGTACGTATCAATGGTCTGGATTCTCCTTACTGGAAGGAAGACATCCGCTGTTCGGTAGCCGGCGGCTGTGATGCGATCCGTATTCCAAAGACAGAGACAGAAGAAGATGTCAAACTGGTAGAAAAAGAAGTCGTAAGAGCAGAGCGTGAGTTCGGGCGTCCGGAAGGAAGTGTCCTGATCATGGCAGCGGTAGAATCTGCAAGAGGTGTGATGAACGCTCTTGAGATCTGTGAAGCTTCTGACAGATTATTCGGAGTTGCGTTATCTGGTGGAGATTATACAAAAGACTTACAGACACACATCACAGGAACAGGTATCGAGCTTATGGGGGCAAGACAGAACCTGGTGATCGCAGCCAGAGCAGCAGGGGTACAGTGCTTCGATACTGTATACACAGACCTTGATAACATGGAAGGGTTCCGTCAGGATGTAGAGACGATCCACCTTATGGGATTCGACGGAAAATCTATCATCAACCCAAGACAGATCAATACAGTACATGAAATCTATACACCATCTCAGAAAGACATCATCTTTGCAGAAAAGGTTGTAAAAGAAATCGATGAAAAGAAAGCACAGGGAATCGGCGTATTTACGGTAGACGGTAAGATGATCGACATTGCATTCTACGACGGCGCAAAGAGAACAATCAGTCTGGCAAAAGCCTCAGGCGTGTACAAGGGGGATTTATAAGATGATTAATGCAGTTGGAAGAGACATTCCGGAAGAGATTCTGGAAGCAACAGGAAAAGAAGTATTTCAGGGGACGCATCATTTTGATGGATATGAATATAGAAAACAGGGACCGATGACAAAGTGTGTTATCAACTCCAATGGAAGCAAACTTGTGGATAACATTCGTGACGTGCTGGAAAAATGTGGAATCAAAGACGGAATGACAATCAGTTTCCACCATCATTTCCGCGACGGTGACTATGTTGTAAATATGGTCATGAAAGAGATCCACGATATGGGAATCAAAGATATCACGATCTGTGCAAGTTCTCTTGGTAAGGCACATGCACCGCTGGTTGAGTACATTGAAGATGGTACCATTACAAATATTGAGTCTTCCGGTGTACGTGGAGCGATCGGAGAAGCTATTTCCCATGGAAAATTAAAAGGGCTTGCAATCATGCGTTCACACGGCGGACGTGTCCGTGCGATTGAAAGCGGGGAGACACAGATCGATATCGCATTCGTCGGAACTCCGACGGCAGATGAATATGGTAACTGCCGTGGTATTGGTGGAAAGTCTGACTGTGGTGTGCTTTCTTATGCGATGGCGGATGCTTACCATGCAGACAAGGTTGTAGCGATCACAGACTGCCTGGTTCCATTCCCGAACTTTCCGGCTCACATTTCTATGACAAAGGTTGATTATGTCGTAGTTGTAGATGAGATCGGTGATCCGAAGAAGATAGCAACAGGAGCAGCAAAACCGACTACAGATATGAGAAAGCTTATGATGGCTGATTATTGTACACAGTTCGTTGTAAATACACCATATTTCAAAGATGGATTCTCTTATCAGACAGGTGTCGGCGGTGCATCTATCGCATCTACGATCTCACTTGCCAAGATCATGAAAGAGAGAAATATCCGTATGAGATTTGGTGTCGGCGGCTTAACAAAACCAATGTGTGACCTTCTGATCAACGACCAGGTAGACGTACTTCTGGATACACAGGACTTCGACCTTGCAGCCGTAGAATCTGTAAAGAACCTGAAACATTTCCGAATCAGTGCGGGAGAATATGCGAACCCATTCAATAAGGGTGCAGTTGTAAACAAACTGGACTTCGTAATCCTTGCAGCACTGGAAGTAGACGTACACTTCAATTGTAACGTAGTTGTGGGATCAGACGGAATGCTGACAGGAGCACAGGGCGGACATCCGGACACAGCAGCAGGGGCAAAATGCTCTATCGTTATCGCACCACTCCTTCAGGGAAGAATTCCGGCTATCTGTACAGATGTAACAACCGTTACAACACCTGGTGAGACTGTAGACGTAGTCGTAACAGATTATGGTATTGCAATCAACCCTAGAAGACAGGATCTGATCGAGGCAATGAAAGATGTAGACCTTCCGTTCAAGACGATCGAAGAGTTAAGAGACATCGCATACTCTATCGCAGGAGAGCCGCAGAAGGTTGAATTCGGAGATAGAGTTGTAGGAATCATCGAGAGCCGTGACGGTACGATCATGGACGTTGTAAGAGAAGTAAAGCCATTTGAATTTTCTGAAGACTAAATAAATGAAAGGAGTGGGAAAGATGGAATCTGTAAGAATATTAAATCAGATCGGAGTGCAGGCAGCAGAGCACATCGGGGCGCTCGCATACCGTGCACTTCTGGAAGAAGTCTACACCACTCCGAAGCCGGGACTCGTAGACCTTGCGACGACCGGAGCGCACACCGACATGGACGTGCACACATTTGAAAGAAGTGCTGCGGCACTTTGCCCCTGGTTTGTGCGGATGGCTCTTGAAGGAGAGACCTTCCAGGGGACACCCCGTGAGCTTTTCCTGAAGATCAGAACTTATGGGATCGCAGCGGAACAAAAGATGTACCGGGCAACCGGCGGCGTGAATACGCACAAGGGACTGGTCTTCACTCTTGGCATCTTCTGTGCGGCAGCGGGCAGATTGAAAAAAGAAGGAAAAAGTATAACTGTCAGGGAGCTTGTGTATATGGAACAGCTCATGACAGCAGAAGTCTTAAGAGAAGAGATTCTGCATCTGGTTTCGCCGTCAGACGCAGAAGATCAGACAGAAGGATTTCAGACAAACGGGATTAAGAACCTGCAGGCTTATGGAACAGCAGGCATCAGAGGAGAAGCACTTCTGGGATACCCTTCCGTCACAGAAGCAGCTCTTCCGGTATTGCAGCAGGGAAAGAAAGAGGGAAGAGACTGGAATCTTGTGAAACTCCAGGTACTCATGACGTTGATGAGTCAGGTACAGGATTCCAATATTCTCTCAAGGACTTGTCCGAAGGTATTGAAAAATGTTCACAAAGAAGCAGAAATGTTTCTGGATGCGGGCGGCGCTTATCAGAAAGATGCAGTGCAGATATTACTTCAGATGGATCAGTCCTTTATACAGAGAAATATCAGTGCGGGAGGCTGTGCAGATATCCTTGCAACAGCGATTTTTCTTGATTCTCTGGCTGAAGAGGGAGAAAACGTATGATATTAGACGGAAGAATAGAAATGTTCAATTTTATGTGATTTGCTTATCGAGAATAAAAAAATACAGGAGCCTTTTCCGGCTGATATCCGGAACAGGCTCCTGGGTACATCAAAAGATGTATGTATAAGACAAGGTTTAAGGAATAAACCTGTAGCCAAGCCCGCGGATCGTAATGATATGCTGCGGGCTTTGTTTATTTTCTTCAATCTTTCCGCGCAGACGATTGATGTAGACCATGATCGCATTGTCATCAATGGCAACCGTATTGCCCCAGACATGTTCATAGATCATATCTTTGGTAAATACCTGCTGCGGGTGTTTCAGGAAGAGAAGAAGAAGTGCACTTTCTTTGGCAGAAAGAATCAGCTCTTCCCCGTTTTTATAGAATCGCATCGTAGAAGAATCATAACTGAACGGACCGGCTTCCAGTATGTCGGAACTATCCAGAACCAGATTCTTGTTTCTGCGGATCAGCGCTTTTACTTTGGCTCCGAGAACCAGAGGACGGAAAGGCTTGGTAATGTAGTCATCGGCACCGAGGGAAAGACCGTACAGGGAATCATAATCTTCATTTCTTCCGCTGACGATCATGACCGGCGTGCTGATCCCCTGGCTGCGGATCTTCTTGATCACTTCGAAGCCTTCCATATCGCCGAGCATAACATCCATTAAGATGATATCAAATGTGTGATTTTTTATGATGTCCAGAGCCTCCTGACCGGACATTGCGATCGTAGGATCAAGCTCATTACTCTTCATAACTTTCTCTAATAATTTGCAGATAGCAGGATCGTCATCTACAATCAGTACTTTATCAGCCATTTCAGGAACCTCCTTAAAACCTGTTAAAACCTTCTGAAAAGGCTATACAATCATATGAAAACATTATAATATTATTCTATATTGAAGTCAATCCGATATGGTATGCAGAAAGAATAAGAAAAGAATAAGGAGTGGACACAGAGGATGCAGGAACAGAAACAATCTGGGAAAATGAGAAAAAAATGGATCATCGGGGCGGTGCTTCTATTGGTTGTTTTTTCTGTATTTGGAATACATATATGGAAAGATTACCGGGACACGCTGATGGACAATCAGATCAATCAGCTGAAAATCACTACCCAGATCCTGAGTAAAAATATAGTATCTTCGATACAGCAATATGAAGATGACCTGGACTTTTTTGACGGTATGAAAGATTCAGAAGAGGCTTTTCAAAGTTATATAGAGAAAAAAGAAGTTTTCGTGGAAGATATTTTCCGGGAGAAGCCGGATGGGACATTTCTTGGAAGTATATCCGGCAAGAGATATAATGATGAGATCAAGATCGCACAGATGGATGACGAAAAAAGTATGTACCAGATGAAAGGGGAAGGTACAAAACAGGAAAGATATCTGGTAGTCAAGAAAGTCATGGCTGACGGGAGCAATCTCTGTCTGGTTGTAAATGAAGAGAAATATTATAACAAGATTATTTCGGATATTAAGATCGGAAGTAACGGTTATATTGTGATCAAGGCCTCGGATGGAAGGATCCTTATGCATCCGGATAATGAACAGTGGGGAATCGATGTGATCGCAGGCAGAAAGAAGATGTACCCGGAGCTTGATTTTTCCAGCCTGGAGAAGATGATCGAAGATCAGAAAAAAGGAAAAGAAGGAGTAGCGGTGTACTATTCTTACTGGTGGACGAAGAAGGATCTCCCGAGGGTAAAGAAGATCAGTGTGTATGCGCCGGCGAAGATAGGGAATGATTTTCTTGTGATCAGCAGTGTGACAGACTATACCGAGTTCTACCAGCCGATCCGGGAAGGATTTACCGGATTGTTATTCTTATTTGCAGGGATTCTTGCAGTGTGTATGCTGGTATTCTTTCTTGCAATGAAGCTATTCCATCAGAGGAAGCAGGTAGAAGCAGAAAATACTTATCTGAAAGAATTAAATGCGCTGTTAGAGGAGGTGCATCAGAACGAAGAAACGATTGCACATCAGCAGAGATTACAGATCATGGGGACCATGACAGGTGGAATTGCGCACGAATTCAATAACTTTCTGACTCCGATCATGGGGTATGCGGAGATTCTGATGATGGAACTTCCGGAAGATTCGGAAGCATATGATAATGCTGCAGAGATTTATGAAGCTTCGGAAAAAGCCGGGGATGTGGTACGTCAGATTTCAACACTCAGCCGTAAGAATGTCGAGACAGTATATAAAGAGGTACCAGCAGCGCAGATGTTAAGAAGGGCTGTGAAGATGGCAGATTCTGTATGTCCGTCAGGTATCCGGATAGAGAATCAGATTACACTTTCAGACCAGAGTATTCTGGGAAATGCAACGCAGATCCAGCAGGTGTTCCTGAATATCTGCGTCAATGCGGTCCATGCGATCGGAAAGAAGAATGAAGGAAGAAAAAATGAAGAGAAGACGGAGGGAAAGATTCAGATCAGTGGAAATGAGATGGCGTATCAGAAGATGGATGAGGAAATTAAGAAGCATCTGAATGATACGTGGGAGCATTATATTCATATCCAGATTCGGGATAATGGATGTGGTATGGACAGTGAGACGCTGCGCCAGATTTTCAACCCGTTCTTTACAACGAAAAAGGGAGGGGAAGGTACCGGTCTTGGTCTGGCACTGGCAGAACAGATTGTTATATCTCATAAAGGATACATTTATGCGGAGAGTGAAAAGGGAATTGGCAGTACCTTCCATATTCTGCTTCCGGTTATGGAGAAGAATGTGGATATGGAGTTTGCAAAGGCAGAAGAGGCACAGGATATCCGGATCGTGGCAGCAGATGATAATGTAAAGGTATTGAAGCTGCTTCAGAAGAATTTTTCCAAACTGGGTGTCGAAATCCGGACATTTACAAATAAAAAAGATTTGCTGGACGATTTGAAGACGAAGGGTGCGGATGTATTGTTCGTAGATGAAAGTATGGAAGGAATCGGTGGGATTGATTTCTGTATGTCCGTGCAGGGCAAGTATCCGGATATGAAGAAGATCCTGATGGTGAGTCATATCACACGTGAGATTGCGGAGGCAAAGAGGCGGGATATCATTGATGGATATGTAGAAAAACCGGTGTCGGTAACAACGCTGCTGGAAGCAGCAAGAGAGATGTAGCTGCCGGTATATCCGGAAAATGTTCGTAAAAAAGAACAGTTTCTTAATGGATTTAAAGAGGAACCTTAACAGACTGTAAGATGAAAATCTTAAGTATGTAAGGTTCTTTTTTTATACTTATATCATCAAGAGGATAACGAAAAAGTACAAAGGAAAGGATGGAAGAAGAAATGAATGAAACAATGCTTGCAGTCCTTGGATTTGCAACGGTTATAACAATTATTGTTCTGCTTCTTAGGAACGTTACGGTTCCGGCACTGGCATTCGTCGGTGTCTCAACAGTGACCACGGCTATTCTCGTGGCAACGAAAACATTTACAATTAAAGAAATGGGTGAATTCATCCAGGCTGGTGTAGAAGGTGTTCATGGAACCGCTGCACTGTTTATTTTCTCGGTGTTGTTTTTCGGAATTATGACCGATGCGGGAATGTTTGATAAGATCATCGGAAAATTGATGAAGAAAGTAGGAAGTAATGTCATAGGAGTTGCAGTGATGACCTGTCTGATCGCTATGATCGCACATCTGGATGGTGCAGGTGCCGCTACATTCCTGATCACAGTCCCGGCTATGCTTCCGGTCTACAAAAGGCTCGGTATGAGACCGACAACACTGATGCTGATCTGTGTATCTGCCATGGGTGTTATGAACCTTCTGCCTTGGGGCGGACCGACAATGAGAGCTGCAACTGTTCTTGGAATTGAGCCGAATAAATTATGGTTACAGATTCTTCCGATGCAGATCGTAGGTATTATCATTGCACTTGCGACAGCGTTTATCTGGGGAACGATTGAAAAGCGCAGAGGTGCAGGAACAGAAGAAGTGATGGCAAAAGCTGCACTTGAGATACAGGAAGAAGAGAAAGAAACGGGCGTGAATGAAAGTGATTTGGCAAGACCGCAGAACTTCGTATTCAACCTGATCCTGACACTGGTTGTGATTGTGTGTCTGATCTTTTTGAAAGTACCGTCTTATTATGTATTTATGATCGGTTGTGTTATCGCATTATTTGTCAACTATCCTGGAGCAAAGTTTCAGAATAAGATTATAAAGTCGCATTCCGGCCCTGCTATTATGATGGCCTCAACTATTTTATCTGCCGGAGTATTTTTGGGTGTTATGGAGCAGTCAGAGATTATGATGCATATGGCTAATGTACTGGCCGGACTGATTCCTCAGTCCATGGGAAGATTCCTTCCTGTTGTTATCGGACTTCTGGCTGTGCCGCTGACACTGTTATTCGACACAGATTCCTTCTTCTTCGGACTGATGCCGATTCTGATCAGCATTGCAGGAGAATTCGGGGTCGAAGCAGCACATATTGCAATCGTTATGGTTGTATGCCGTAACTGTGCAACATTCATCAGCCCTGTGGTACCTGCAACCTTCCTTGGTATTGGTCTTGCAGGTGTTGAGATCAAAGATCATATTAAGAGATGTTTCTTCTGGATCTGGGGTGTCAGCATTATCTGTCTGATATCCGGATTGATCCTTGGAGTGATCAAATTATAGACATTATCAATTATATTGTTATTCCTCATAAAGTTTTACCATTGCAGGACTTAAGGGTATGTTCTGCAAAAAGGGACCAGTTCGTATGAACCGGTCCCTTCTCTCTGTATTTGGAATTTAATTAGGATTTAATAATGTATCACATTCTCTGCATGCCGTATCCGTGCGATAACCTCATTTGCTTCCTTGCTTTCAAAATACCGTAATGTGCTTTCCGGAACGAGTTTTTTCAGGGTATCCATGTCGTTGTCTTTGATTGCCTGACGGACGGTGGAAGCGCTGATAGCTTTTTCGCCATCGGTTTTTCTTGGGACGATTACGCACTCAATGTTATTTTCCGGCAGTTTTTCAGACATGATCTGGTTATAGATTCCGGTGACCAGACTGGTTGGTTCTTCGCCGACGTAACGGCGGTTGATACCGAGTGTCCGGGCAATTTGCGTGAAGACTGTCAGATCCAGCAGGGCATGGCTTTCGATGACTGCATTTTCATCTTTCTGGAAATAACTCGGGAAGGTTGCATTACTGATAATATACGGGCCGCTGTCATGATAACAGATGTTATCGAGCTGTGCGGTTCCTTCCATTACGAGTTGTTTTCTGGTCTTGAACGGAACAAGGCTTGTATCTTCGCTTACAATAAAAAGATGCAGAAGATCATTTTCATGGGCCGCTTTTTCTACCAGATACTGATGACCAAGGGTAAATGGGTTGGCATTCATGACGAGAGCTGCAATCTTTTGATCTGTTGTGAAGGCGCTTTGTGGATGTTCCAGTTTCTTTAGATAATTTTCAAATCCGGTCCGTCTGTTTTCCATGAATACGATCTGTCCGTCGATTCTTGCAATTTCGTAGAACCCGAGGTCACCGAAGAATTTGGCGGAAGAACATTTGGTATAGAGGAACAGGTGTGTATTCCCACGGTCAAACTGTACTTCGATCAGATGCGAGATGATCTGGTTCATAAGTCCTTCACCCTGGTGGGCAGAACTTACGGCAAGGCAGCGCAGTGTGTTGCCAAAGCAGCTTCCTGTAGCAATGATGTTCATCTCTTCATCGTACATACCGCAGGTATAATCAAGATTGGCATCCAGGCGGATTCCCTCAGCCTGAAGAAGGGCAGTGACACCCTGGATTGCGGTTTTATCCGAATATGCAATTTGAGAAATATAGTAATCAGACATAGTGTTTCCTTTCTGTATATATGTATAGAGTTGCTTTTATGCGGATGTAAAATTATCATATAATAAAAAGATAAAGTGGGAAAGGTTTCTTAATAAATTATAAGAAAAATCTTTCCTGCTTTTCAGATTCCGGGTGTAAAATATAGCTCAAATACAAAAGGAGAGATGACCATGATAGAAGAAATCCTGGAATACAACAGAAAATTCGTAGAAGAAAAAGCATATGAGCCTTATGTGACAAGCAAATATCCGGACAAAAAGATTGCTATTCTTACATGTATGGATACCAGACTTACCAGCCTGCTTCCGGCAGCACTCGGATTAAAGAACGGGGATGTCAAGATGATCAAGAATGCCGGTGGCGTGATCACACATCCGTACGGGAGTGTAGTAAGAAGTCTGCTGGTAGGTATTCTGGAACTTGGTGTAGAAGAGGTGATGGTGATCGGTCACACAGACTGTGGTGTGCAGGGGATGGATCCTAAGGTATTATTACAAGACCTGGAAGAACGCGGTGTTGAGAAAAAACATATGGATATTATCCGTAACAGCGGAATTGATCTGGAAGGCTGGCTTGCTGGATTCGACAGTGTGGAGCAGTCGGTGGAAGATACGGTATTTGCACTGCATAATCATCCATTGATACCGAAAGATATTAAGATATATGGCTTTATTATGGATTCGATGACAGGAGAACTGTCTGAGGTTCCAGGAGCAGGCGAATAGTAAAACATAAGAGCTTCTAAGACGGGTATTACAAACTGTTATTACATTTTACAATAATTATGTTGACTTATAGAAAATCCATGATATGATTCAAATGTTAGATTTAGAAAATGGTAATTTTATGAAGGAAAACAAGGGGTAAAAAAGATGAATTATAACAAGATTGTACAGGGAATCCTGGACATCGGAGAAGCAATGCTTCAAAGTGGTGCAGAGAATTTCCGTTTGGAAGACAGCTTTTACCGCATGTGCAGAAGCTATGGATTTAAGAGATCGGATGTATTTGTCATTCCGAGTAATATACAGGTGACGGTGGAGACACCGGAAGGTGAGATTATTACACAGATACGTCATATCGAGTCGTCGGAGCCGAATTTTGACCAGCTGGATTATCTGAATAATCTGTGCAGATATGTCTGTCAGCATACACCGGATGAAAATGAGATGCGTGAGAAATATCTGGAAGTTATCAACCGAGAGCCACAGAAGCGTATTACAAGATATGCGGCAGGAATCATGGGTGGAACAGGATTCGCTGTATTTTTCGGGTGCAACCTCCGGGATGCGGTCATTGCATTTATAGTATCGGTGCTGATCGTTGCAGTCGGTGACTGGCTTGCAAAGCGTGAAAGCAACTTACTGGTTTACAATGGTATTCTTGCGTTTATATCGGAAGTGATTATTATCGGGGCTTTGAAGATGGGAATTGCAGAGCATCCGGACCGTATTATGATCGGTATCGTCATGCTTCTGATCAGTGGACTGAGTACAACGAACGGAATCAGGGATCTTCTTCAGAGAGACTTCATTTCCGGATTCATTAATATTATGAATTCGTTCCTTGGAGCAGCGGGAATTGCATTTGGAATTGGTCTGGCGATCATATTATTCCACGAGGGATATTCCGATCATTTTATCCTGAATCACAGTGTACCGATCCAGCTGCTCTCCTGCACGGTTGCATGTACGGGATTTGCATTATGGTTCAAGATCCGTGGAAAACAGGTATGGTATAACAGTATCGGAGCATTTTTTACATGGGCAATCTATGTTGCAGTATACGCAGTAAAACCGAGTAACTTCATGGCAACCATGATTGCAGCAGGATTTGTTGGATTTTATGCATTTATCATGTCCAGAGTAAATAAAGCACCTTCAACCATCTTTTTGACTGCATCGGTATTCCCACTGATCCCAGGACCGAATCTGTACTATGTAATGTACGGGTGTGTCAGCCAGGATCCGCAGATGGTTTTTGATGAGACGATTATTCTTCTGGCGACCTGCCTTGCAATTGCATTCGGATTTATCATCGTAGATGTGGCATCCAGAAGTATCATGCATGCAATGAAGAGAGAATATCATATCGGTAAAAGCGCATTGAATCTTCCGCTGATCGGTGGAAAGAAATAATAATTGAAATCTATGAATTATGAAAAATTAGTACAGGGAATCCTGAATATAGGAGAAGCAATGTTACAGTGCGGGGCGGAAATCTTCCGGGTAGAAGACAGTCTGTACCGTATGTATAAGAGCTATGGTTTCGTAAAATATGATGTATATGTGATTCCAAGTAATATACAGGTGACGGTGGAGTCGCCGGAAGGTGAGATTCTCACACAGATCAGGCATATAGAGTCTACAGGGGCAGATTACGACAGGCTGAATTATCTGAATGCCCTGTCACGGTATGTCTGTGCATATAATCCGGATGACAAAGAACTGGTCAGGCGCTATAAAAAAGTAATGGCACGGCCGGATCAGAGTGAACTGATCACAGGAATCGCACAGATTACAGGTGGAACGGCGTTTACCGTATTCTTCGGTGGAGATATACAGGATGCAGTTGTTGCATTGATTGTCTGCCTGATGATCGTTCTGGCAGGCAGATGGCTTGGTAAGCGGGAGGGCAACCCGATGATCTACAATCTGATCCTGGCATTCTTATCGGAGGTTGTGATCATCAGTGCTGCCAGGATCGGATTGGGAGATCATCCGGACCGTATCATGATAGGAATTATCATGTTGTTAGTCAGTGCACTTGGTGTGATCAATGGGATACGTGATGTGATGCAGAGAAACTTTATATCCGGAGCACTGGAAGTAATGAATTCAATGCTTGGTGCGTTTGGCATTGCTTCCGGGATTGCACTTGCAATGCTGTTGATGGGAAATATATCGGCAGAAGGATTTGATGTGAATAAAAATACCGTGATTCAGCTGATTTCCTGTACGATAGGCTGTATCGGTTATGCAAGCTGGTTCAAAATACGGGGAAAGAAAATCCTGTATTCCGGTGTCGGGGCATTTCTGACATGGGGGATATATTTACTGGTGTATGCATGGTATCCGAATAATTTTTCCGCAATAGTAGCTGCGTCTTGTTTTGTTGCAGGATATGCATTTATTATGTCGAGAATCGATCATGCGCCGTCCACGGTCTTCCTGACCGCATCGGTCTTTCCGTTGATGCCGGGAGCAAGGCTGTATTATCTGATGTATGGTGTAGTCAGCAGAAATTTTTCAATGGCAGCAGAACATGCACGGGTATTGCTCGAAACGTGTCTTGGTATTGCATTTGGATTTATTATTGTAGATGTGATTTCAAGAAGTATCATGCGGGCGCAGGGAAAAGAATATCACATGGGGAAAAAGTCTACAGTTATTAAAAAAAATGAAAAATAAAGACTGTGTTACGAGCATCCGGATGATGCAGGTGAATTTTCCGGATTGACAATTTTCCATCCTTATAATATAGTAAAAGACAAAGAGAAGATCTGATGACTGACGGATAATGTGGAGTACCACAGGGAAATCAGATACTTGGTAGAAGCCGACCGTCTGGGCAGCATTTATCCTAAATAGGATGAGTGTTGTCCTTTTTTTACAACACCGGATACAGAAGAACCGGTAGTGTTGTATGAAAAGGACCGGGAATTCAGAAAGACAACATACGATCAGGAGGAAATGAATGATGAAAACAGATATTGAGATCGCACAGGAATGTATGATGGAGCCTATCACAAAGGTGGCAGAAAAAGCAGGAATTCCAGAAGAATATCTGGAACAGTATGGAAAGTATAAAGCAAAGATTGATTATAATTTTTTAAAGAAATCAGATAAAGAAGACGGGAAGCTGATTCTTGTGACCGCAATCAATCCGACACCGGCAGGAGAGGGTAAGACAACTACCACGGTAGGTCTTGCAGATGCCCTGCAGAGAATGGGGAAAAAGCCTATGGTGGCACTTCGTGAGCCATCTCTTGGACCTGTATTCGGTATGAAGGGAGGAGCTGCAGGCGGAGGATACGCGCAGGTTGTTCCGATGGAAGATATCAATCTTCATTTTACGGGAGATTTTCATGCGATCGGAGCTGCGAATAACTTACTGGCAGCAATGATCGATAACCATATCTATCAGGGAAATGACCTGAATATTGATCCAAGAAAAATTGTATGGAAGAGATGTGTGGATATGAATGACCGTCAGCTCCGTTTCATCACAGACGGACTTGGCGGAAGGGTAAATGGTGTGCCGAGAGAAGACGGCTATGATATCACTGTTGCTTCTGAAATCATGGCAATCCTCTGCCTCTCGAAGGATATTGCAGATCTGAAAGAAAGACTCGGAAAGATTATTGTTGGTTATACTTATGGCAAGATCGCAGACCAAAAACCGGTAACAGCACATGACCTGCATGCAGAAGGTGCGATGTGCGCACTTCTGAAAGATGCTTTGAAACCGAACCTGGTACAGACACTGGAGCATACACCTGCAATCGTGCATGGCGGACCATTTGCCAATATTGCGCACGGATGCAACTCACTGACGGCGACCAGAATGGCAATGAAGCTTGCAGATTATGCGATCACAGAAGCAGGATTCGGAGAAGACTTAGGGGCAGAAAAATTCCTGGATATCAAATGCCGTATGGCAGGAATCAAACCGGATGCAGTCGTGATCGTAGCAACTGTAAGAGCTCTCAAGTATAACGGCGGCGTTGCAAAACCGGATCTGAATGAAGAAAATCTGGAAGCATTAGAAAATGGAATTCCGAACTTAATGAAACATGTGGATAATATTAAGAACGTATATGGACTTCCATGTGTTGTTGCGATCAATGCGTTCCCGACAGATACCAAAGCGGAACTGGATCTTGTAGAGGAGAAATGTAAAGAGGTTGGAGTAAACGTGGCACTTTCCGAAGTATGGGCAAAGGGCGGCGAAGGCGGTCTGAAGCTTGCAGAAGAAGTGGTACGTCTGTGTGAGGAACCAGGTGATTTCCACTATGCATATGAACTGGAAGGAACGATCGAAGATAAATTGGATCAGATCGTGCAGAAGATCTATGGTGGTAATAAAGCAGTACTTACGGCAGCAGCCCAGAAGCAGGTAAAACAGCTGACGGATCTTGGATTCGGCAACGCACCGATCTGTATGGCGAAGACACAGTACAGTCTGACCGATGATCCGAAGAAACTTGGAGCACCGAAAGACTTTGACATTACAGTCCGCAACCTGAAAGTCTCTGCGGGGGCAGGATTCATTGTAGCCCTGACAGGAGACATCATGACGATGCCTGGTCTTCCGAAGGTTCCGGCAGCAGAAAGAATTGACGTGGATGATGAAGGACGGATCACAGGATTATTCTAAGTGTAGATAAAGTTAACAGTAAAATCCGGCGGCTTTTGTGAGGCTTGCCGGATTTTTTGACATTTTTTGACATAAGATTTACAGGATTTTAAAAAACAGCAGGAGAATATGTGCTAGAATTTCAAGTTAGTGTTATAATGCAAGAAGTAAAAAACGGCAAGCAGGCATGGCTGCCCGGCTGTGATTTGAAAAGGAGGAATGCTTATGCGTCAATGCCCGAATTGCAAGTCTGACAATCCAGATGATGCTCGTTTCTGCAATTATTGTGGAATGCGTCTTCCCGAATCAAAAGAGGAAACATTATATAATGATCTGGAAGGACTGGAAAAAGCCCGGAAGGTAGAATTTTCCGATCAGGAGATAGCAGAGGAATCGGAGAAAGTAATTGATGAAGCGAAGAAATTATTCGAACCAGAGTGGAGCGAAGAACCGGAAGAAAATGATGGTCTGAAAAAGCAGCTCACAATTCCGGAGAATCTGGGCCATATGATCGAAGAAGTGACGCGGGAAGAATTGGAACAGGAACTTCACAGGAAGATCAAGCTGAGAGAACAGGATCTGAAAGAGAATGAAACTCCGGAAGAAGAACCGGTTGAAGAACCGACCAGAATGATCGGAGAGGACAGCAAAGAAGAGACAGATGAGCCGACACGTATGTTCACAGGAGATATCGGAGATTTCATCAAGAAGAAAAAGGACTATGAAGATGTTCCGGAAGAAGATGCATATGAAGAAATTCTTCAGTCCTGGGAGAGAAAGCGGAAAGAAAAGAAGATAAAGCGGGAAAAAGAAGGGAAAGATCCGAGCCGTGTGCCGCAATTTATCCGGGATAAACGTTCCTGGTCAGATATGACAACCGGACAGAAGAAAGCAATAAAAAGAATTGCAGCAGGGATCCTTATAGTTGCTGCATTCTGTATTATAGAAGTATATCACGGTCGTCCGGAGGCGGTGGCAGAGCGCTATTGTAAGGCGTACATGCAGGAAAACTGGAAGAAGGCAGGGCGCTTGTCAGATCTTCCGGAAAACAGATATGTAACGCAGGATGAATATGTAAGTTATATGAAGAAAAATGCGGTTACAGGGATTTCAGGTTATGAAATAAAAGAGACAAAGGAAAATCGTCAGACAGAGGTAGAATCCGGCGGAAAACAGCGTGCATTTACCGTTGCATATAAGACAGAAGATAACAAAGAAAAGACGAAGACGCTTATTGTTCAAAAACAGAAAAGACGAAATTTTCTTTTTTTTACTGATTGGAAAGTATCATCAGACGAGATGATCGCAAATGACTTTAATCTCTATCTTCCGGCAGGTTCCAAAGCCTGGATCGATGATATAAAACTGACGGAGGATTCTAAGCTGAAAGATGACTCTGACAATCTGGAACAATACAAAGTGTCATTGATTGAAGGGGAACATAAGATCAAGGTAAAAGTTCCGTGCTTCCGGATGTACCGGTCCGGGTTCCGGGCGTCAGATAAAGGAAATGCGACGATTTCCAAGATGAAGATATCGGAAAATGGGAAAAAGAAATTTAACAGAAAGATGAAGGACATTCTGAACGCATATGTGAAAGCTGCGAAGGCGGGCAAATCTTTCTCAGAAGTAGCAGGATTGTTTGAGAAGGATTCTTCCTGCAAAAAAGAGAACAAAGAATTCTATAATGATCTGAAGAAGCAGCTCGGTTCCGGAGACGGTTATATAACGAAAGAAGTAAAACTTGATAATTATGAAGGAAAATATGTGATCAGCGGTGTAACAGGAGTGGTCAGGGGAACGTTGTCCTATGATTATAAAGTTACTTTTAAAGAAGAAAATAAAAATGAGAGCCGGTCTGTGTCAGAAACAGGTGATGGCGTAGAAGATGCAGACGGAAGTTCGCAGATGAGCGCCGAATTTGTGTATCAGAATGGAAGTTATCAGCTGCGTTCCGTTAATCCCGGAAATATCTGGTATAAGCAGCTGCAGTAGATTTATTCCCAAAAAGTTCTTTCAAAAAAATGCAAATAATATAGGAAAAAGCTTGCTTTTTAAGCCTGGATATGATACGATATTCGGGCGAATGGAAGTAGGCTTTTTTTTTATGCCTAAAATCGGGCAGCATCGCAAGCTGCCGCGAAACACGTTAACTAAGAATATAAAGCGAGGTGGAAGTTGTGCGTACAAGAATCACATTGGAGTGTACAGAATGCAAGCAGCGTAACTACAACATGACAAAGGATAAGAAATCTCATCCGGAACGTATGGAAACCAAGAAGTACTGCAGATTCTGTAAGAAACACACATTGCACAAAGAGACAAAATAATCGCCGCAAGAAGGAGTGAATGTCGATGAGTGGTAAGAAAACTCAGAAAGAAAGCTGGTTCAAAGGTCTGAACAGAGAGTTCAAGAAGATCGTATGGCCAGACAAGATGACAGTTGCAAAAGAGACGGCAGCGGTTGTTTCTGTATCCGTGGTCCTGGGAGCGATTATCGCAGTTGTAGATTTTTTCGCCCAGTACGGAGTAGATTTATTAATTAAATAACTCAAAACGGACAAGAAAGGTGAGATTATGTCAGAGGCAAAATGGTACGTAGTTCATACCTATTCAGGGTACGAGAACAAAGTAAAAGCCAACATTGATAAGACAATCGAGAACAGACATCTTGAGGATCAGATCCTTGAAGTAAGAGTACCGCTGGAAGACGTTGTTGAGATGAAGAACGGTGTCCAGAAAGTATCTCAGAAAAAGATGTTTCCAGGCTATGTGTTGATACACATGATTATGAACGATGATACATGGTACGTTGTTCGTAATACAAGAGGTGTGACAGGATTTGTCGGACCTGGATCTAAGCCGGTGCCGCTTACAGATGCGGAGATGGCTCCTCTGGGAATCCAGAGAGAGGAAGTAGTCATGGACTACGAGGAGGGCGACACAGTCCAGGTAATCGCTGGAGCATGGGCAGATACGGTTGGTGTAATCCAGTCTATCAACATGCAGAAGCAGAGCCTTACTATTAATGTTGAGCTCTTCGGCCGCGAGACCCCGGTTGAAATTGGTTTCGCAGAAGTTAAGAAAATGTAACAGTAAGTGGGAGGGGCGTTGTATGTTCCCCGCCATCACCACAAGGAGGTAATTGAAATGGCAAAAAAAGTAGAAGGTTATATTAAATTACAGATCCCAGCCGGCAAAGCTACTCCGGCACCACCGGTTGGACCTGCTCTTGGTCAGCACGGTGTAAACATCGTTGAATTTACAAAACAGTTCAACGCTAAGACTGCAGATCAGGGAGATATGATCATCCCTGTAGTTATCACAGTTTACAATGACAGAAGTTTCAGCTTCATCACAAAGACACCACCGGCAGCAGTTCTGATCAAAAAGGCCTGCAACATCAAATCTGGTTCAGGTGTACCTAACAAAACAAAAGTTGCTACAATCACAAAAGCTCAGGTTGAGGAAATCGCTAAGACAAAGATGCCAGACCTGAACGCTGCTACAATCGAGAGCGCTATGAGCATGGTAGAAGGTACATGCCGTTCTATGGGTGTAACTGTAACAGAATAATTGATGAAGATTAATGTGGGAGGGTTATCCCGACAATACCACTAGGAGGTTTATAGAATGAAAAGAGGAAAGAAATACGTTGAAGCTGCGAAAACAATCGACAGAGGAACACTCTACGATGTAGCAGACGCAGTATCATTAGTTAAAAAGACTGCAACAGCAAAATTCGATGAGACAATTGAAGCTCATATCAGAACTGGATGTGACGGACGTCACGCTGACCAGCAGATTCGTGGAGCAGTTGTTCTGCCACACGGAACTGGTAAAAAGGTTCGTATTCTTGTATTTGCGAAAGATGCCAAAGCTGAAGAAGCTAAAGCAGCCGGAGCAGATTTCGTAGGTGGAGAAGAACTTATTCCTAAGATCCAGAATGAAAACTGGTTTGAATTCGATGTAGTAGTAGCTACACCAGACATGATGGGTGTTGTTGGACGTCTCGGACGTGTACTTGGACCTAAGGGATTAATGCCAAACCCGAAGGCTGGTACAGTAACAATGGACGTTACAAAAGCTATCCAGGAAATCAAAGCTGGTAAGATCGAGTACAGACTTGATAAGACAAACATTATCCATGTGCCAGTAGGTAAAGCAAGCTTTACTGAAGAACAGCTTACAGACAACTTCCAGACGCTTATTGATGCGATTAACAAAGTAAGACCTGCAGCAGTTAAGGGACAGTACCTTAAGAGCGTAACACTTACTTCAACAATGGGACCTGGTGTAAAAATCAACCCAATGAAGCTTGTTTAATCCGCAAGATAATAATGAATAAAAACTCCGTATACAGATGTGATGCTGTATACGGAGTTTTTTATACCAAAGTTTATTGTGAAAGAAAATGTAAAAGAAAATGAAAAATCTCTTGACAATAACACACGCATATGATAATATATTACAGGACTGCCGAAGACAGTAGGTGCTTGAAAGAGCGTAAGAACACATTTTATGCGGACGCCTACCGAGGAAAGATCGATACTAAAGTATGACTTATCAACCTCTATGTCTTTGGATATAGAGGTTTTTTACATTTATATCTGTCGGCGGTGTAAACTTACAAATCTACAAGGAGGTGCACCATTCGTGGCAAAAGTTGAATTAAAACAACCAGTTGTACAGGCTATTGCAGAGGACGTGAAAGACGCAACAAGCGTTGTCCTTGTTGACTACCGTGGACTGACTGTTGCAGAAGATACAGAGATGCGTAAACAGTTAAGAGAAGCAGGCGTTGTCTACAAAGTTTGTAAGAACACAATGATGAAGAGAGCTTTTGAAGGAACTGATTTCGCAGCATTAGATGAGCACTTAGAAGGACCAAGTGCTATCGCTATTTCTAAAGATGATGCAACAGCTCCGGCAAGAATCCTTTGCAAATTTGCAAAGAATGCAAAAGCCCTTGAATTAAAGGCAGGTGTGGTTGAAGGAACATTATATGATGTAGACGCATTAAATGAACTTGCTAAGATTCCTTCAAGAGAAGAGCTTCTTTCCAAATTACTTGGAAGCTTACAGTCACCTATCACAAACCTGGCTCGCGTTCTCAATCAGATCGCAGAAAAAGGTGGAGCAGATGCTTGTGAAGCAGCTCCAGCAGCAGAAGAAGCTGCAGAAGCACCAGCAGCTGAATAGGCTGATGGCAGCATAATAATTTATTTCAAAAAAGAAAATAAGAAAAATGGAGGAAAATAAAATGGCAAAGTTAACAACAGAAGAATTTATTGAAGCTATCAAAGAGTTATCTGTATTAGAGTTAAATGATCTTGTAAAAGCTTGTGAAGAAGAATTTGGTGTATCCGCAGCAGCAGGTGTTGTAGTTGCAGCAGCTGGAGCAGAAGGTGGAGCAGCAGCAGAAGAGAAAGATGAGTTCGATGTAGAATTAGTTTCCGCAGGAGCAGCTAAGGTTAAAGTTATCAAAGTTGTTCGTGAAGTAACAGGACTTGGACTGAAAGAAGCTAAAGCATTAGTTGACGAAGCTCCAAAGGTAATCAAAGAAGGCGCTTCTAAAGCTGAGGCTGAAGAAATCAAGACTAAACTTGAAGCAGAAGGTGCTGAAGTTAACCTTAAATAATTCGAGTTTGATTGAATTATCAGGGCATTCCGGTGACGGGATGCCCTTTCGTATTATAAGGGATGCTGAATATAAGAAAGAACTGAAAAAATAGTGCGGATTTGCTTGACATACTTGACAGGCCTGTGCTATAGTAAAAAATGCGCTATTGTGGATAGTTATGCCATGATTTCGTGAAAAAAACAATAAATTGTGTTGTTTTTTGAGACTCTGCAAGTTATATGGGCGGTGAAAAGCCCAGCCAGAAAAATAAATGAGGAGTGAAACGTCAATATGGAGAAAAACAGAATTCGTCCTATTAAAAGTGGAAAAAGTTCACGAATGAGTTATGCCCGACAGAAAGAAGTCGTTCAGATGCCTAACTTGATCGAAGTTCAGACAGATTCTTACAAGTGGTTTCTGGATGAAGGGTTAAATGAAGTGTTCGATGACATTTCCCCAATTACAGATTACAGTGGAAAATTAAGCCTGGATTTCGTGGATTTTACTTTGTGTGAGAATGAAGTGAAATACACGATTGATGAGTGTAAAGAACGTGATGCAACATATGCTGCACCTCTGAAAGTCAAAGTAAGACTTCACAATAAAGAGACAGATGAGATCAATGAGCATGAGATCTTTATGGGAGATCTTCCACTGATGACAAGAACAGGTACCTTTGTGATCAATGGTGCGGAACGTGTAATTGTCAGCCAGTTAGTTCGTTCTCCTGGTATCTATTATGCCATTGCACATGACAAATTAGGTAAAAAACTGTATTCAGCTACCGTAATCCCGAACCGTGGTGCATGGCTGGAGTATGAGACGGATTCTAATGACGTTTTTTATGTACGTGTAGATAGAACAAGAAAGGTACCGATCACTGTGTTGATTCGTGCATTGGGAATCGGTACAAATCCAGAGATCATCGAACTCTTCGGAGAAGAGCCGAAGATCCTGGCAAGTTTTGAAAAAGATGCTGCAACGAATTATCAGGAAGGACTTCTGGAATTATATAAGAAGATCCGTCCGGGTGAACCTCTGGCAGTAGACAGTGCTGAAAGTCTGATCACAAGTATGTTCTTTGATCCGAGACGTTATGATCTTGCAAAAGTAGGACGTTACAAGTTCAATAAGAAGCTTGCGTTAAAGAACCGTATCAGTGGTCAGGTGCTGGCAGAAGATGTTGCAAGCCCAATGACAGGGGAAGTTCTGGCAGAAGCAGGAACCAAGATCACAAGAGAACTGGCTTCCGCAATCCAGAACAATGCAGTTCCATATGTATGGATCAGCGTAGAAGAGACAGAACGACCGATCAAGGTACTTTCAAATATGATGGTTGACCTTGATGCTGTTGTTGATGTGGATCCGGAAGAAGTAGGGGTTACAGAGCAGGTATATTATCCTGTGCTTGCTGGAATTCTGGAAGAGACAGCCGGAGACATTGATGAATTAAAGGATGCGATCAAGAGAGATATTCACGATCTGATTCCAAAGCATATCACAAAAGAAGATATCTTAGCTTCTATTAACTATAATATGCATCTGGAATATGGCATCGGAACAGATGATGATATCGACCACCTGGGTAACAGACGTATCCGTTCTGTAGGAGAGCTGCTTCAGAATCAGTACAGAATCGGTCTTTCCCGTCTGGAAAGAGTGGTTCGTGAAAGAATGACAACACAGGATATGGAGGGCATTTCTCCACAGTCCCTGATCAATATCAAGCCTGTAACAGCAGCAGTGAAAGAATTCTTCGGATCTTCCCAGCTGTCACAGTTCATGGATCAGAACAATCCGCTTGGTGAGCTGACTCATAAGAGACGTCTTTCAGCGTTAGGACCTGGTGGTCTGTCAAGAGACCGTGCAGGATTCGAGGTACGAGATGTACACTATTCTCACTACGGAAGAATGTGTCCGGTAGAGACACCTGAAGGACCTAACATCGGTCTGATCAACTCTCTTGCAAGTTATGCAAGAATTAATGAGTATGGATTTATCGAGGCTCCATACCGTAAGATCAACCATGATGATCCGACTAATCCGGTAGTAACAGATGAAGTTGTATACATGACAGCGGATGAAGAAGATAATTATCATGTAGCACAGGCGAACGAGCAGTTGGACGAAGAAGGACATTTTGTACGTAAAAATGTATCTGGTCGTTACCGTGAAGAGACACAGGAATATGAAAGAAGAATGTTCGATTATATGGACGTATCTCCTAAGATGGTATTCTCTGTGGCTACAGCTTTAATCCCATTCCTTCAGAATGATGATGCGAACCGTGCCCTGATGGGATCAAACATGCAGCGTCAGGCAGTACCGCTCCTGTTTACCGAGGCTCCGGCAGTAGGAACAGGTATGGAAGAAAAAGCTGCCGTTGACTCCGGTGTATGTGTGGTCGCTGAAGAAGGCGGTACAGTAGAACGTTCTACTTCTACAGAGATTACAGTTCGTCAGGATGACGGAAAACTGAAAAAATATAAATTAACAAAATTCCAGAGAAGTAACCAGAGCAACTGTTATAACCAGAGACCAATCGTCTTCAAAGGAGACAGAGTCGAAAAAGGCGAGGTTATTGCAGATGGACCATCTACATCTAATGGTGAACTTGGACTTGGAAAGAACCCGCTGATCGGATTCATGACATGGGAAGGTTACAACTACGAGGATGCTGTTCTGCTTAGTGAAAGACTGGTGCAGGATGATGTATATACTTCTATTCATATTGAAGAATATGAAGCAGAAGCACGTGATACAAAGCTTGGACCAGAAGAGATCACACGCGACATTCCAGGTGTTGGTGATGATGCACTGAAGAATCTGGATGAAAGAGGAATCATCCGTGTCGGAGCAGAAGTCCGTGCCGGAGATATCCTGGTAGGTAAGGTTACTCCTAAGGGAGAGACAGAGCTTACAGCTGAAGAAAGACTGCTTCGTGCAATCTTCGGTGAGAAAGCCCGTGAAGTAAGAGATACTTCTCTTAAAGTACCGCATGGAGAATATGGTATTGTAGTGGATGCAAAGGTATTTACAAGAGAGAATGGTGATGAGATGTCACCTGGAGTAAACCAGTCAGTCCGTATCTATATTGCACAGAAGAGAAAAATCTCTGTCGGTGACAAGATGGCCGGACGTCATGGTAACAAGGGTGTCGTTTCCCGTGTACTTCCAGTTGAAGACATGCCATTCCTGCCGAATGGACGTCCACTGGATATCGTGCTGAATCCACTGGGTGTACCGTCACGTATGAATATCGGTCAGGTCCTGGAGATTCACCTGTCCCTGGCTGCAAAAGCACTTGGATTCAACATCGCAACTCCTGTATTTGACGGAGCGAACGAGATTGATATTATGGATACTCTTGATCTGGCAAATGATTATGTCAACTTAAGCTGGGAAGAGTTTGAAGCAAAACATAAAGAAGAACTTCTTCCGGAAGTACTGCAGTATCTGTCAGACAACAGAGAACACAGAAAACTCTGGAAAGGTGTTCCGCTTTCAAGAGATGGTAAGGTCCGCCTGCGTGACGGACGTACGGGTGAGTACTTCGACAGCCCGGTAACCATCGGACACATGCATTACCTGAAACTGCACCACCTGGTAGACGACAAGATCCATGCACGTTCTACAGGTCCTTACTCACTGGTTACACAGCAGCCATTAGGAGGAAAGGCTCAGTTCGGTGGACAGCGTTTCGGAGAAATGGAGGTATGGGCACTGGAGGCTTATGGTGCATCATACACACTGCAGGAAATCTTGACTGTGAAGTCAGATGATGTCATCGGACGTGTGAAGACTTACGAAGCAATCATCAAGGGTGAGAATATTCCTGAACCGGGAATTCCGGAATCCTTCAAGGTATTGCTCAAAGAGTTACAGTCACTCGGACTGGACGTACGTGTCTTACGTGATGACAATACAGAAGTGGAGATTATGGAAACTTCCGATATGGGAGAGACAGATTTCCGTTCTCTGATCGAGGGAGACAGAAGATATCGTAATGATGATGACGAAGACTTTGGTAAACACGGATACAGCAAACAGGAATTCCAGGGTGAAGAGCTGGTTGATGTAGAAGAAGAACCAGAATCAGACGATGATTTCGATATGAATTTTGAAGAAAATGATGACTATGATTTCGGCGATTCATCTGATGATGAATAGGAAGGGGTCCAAAGTATGCCAGAAAATAATAAGGAACAAACTTATCAGCCAATGACTTTTGATGCGATCAAGATCGGTTTGGCATCACCTGAAAAGATTCTGGAATGGTCAAAAGGAGAAGTTACCAAACCAGAGACCATCAACTATAGAACTTTAAAACCTGAAAAAGACGGACTGTTCTGCGAAAAGATTTTCGGACCAAGCAAGGACTGGGAATGCCATTGTGGAAAGTACAAAAAGATCCGCTATAAAGGTGTGGTCTGCGACCGTTGTGGTGTTGAAGTAACAAAAGCAAGTGTACGTCGTGAGCGCATGGGCCATATCGCCCTTGCTGCTCCGGTATCGCACATCTGGTACTTCAAGGGAATTCCAAGCCGTATGGGACTGATTCTTGATCTGTCCCCGAGAACATTGGAAAAAGTACTGTATTTCGCTTCTTATATCGTACTGGATAAAGGTGAGTCAGATCTGATGTACAAACAGGTATTATCAGAGGCTGAATATCAGGAAGCAAGAGAAAAATGGGGAAGCACATTCCGTGTAGGAATGGGTGCAGAATCCATCAAAGAACTTCTTGAGAACATTGATCTTGAGAAAGAATATACAGAATTGACAGAAGGCTTGAAAGGTGCAACCGGACAGAAACGAGCAAGAATCGTAAAACGTCTGGAAGTAGTAGAAGCTTTCCGTGAGTCTGGAAACAAGCCAGAATGGATGATCATGACAAATATCCCGGTTATCCCACCGGATCTTCGTCCAATGGTACAGCTGGATGGCGGACGTTTTGCGACATCTGACCTGAATGATCTGTACAGAAGAATCATCAACAGAAATAACCGTCTGAGACGTCTTCTTGAATTAGGCGCACCGGACATTATTGTTAGAAATGAAAAGAGAATGCTTCAGGAAGCTGTAGATGCCCTGATTGACAATGGCCGCCGTGGACGTCCGGTAACAGGACCTGGTAACCGTGCACTGAAATCTCTTTCCGATATGCTGAAAGGTAAGTCCGGACGTTTCCGTCAGAACTTGCTTGGTAAGCGTGTTGACTATTCCGGACGTTCCGTTATCGTTGTAGGACCGGAACTTAAGATCTACCAGTGTGGTCTGCCGAAAGAAATGGCAATCGAGCTGTTCAAACCATTTGTTATGAAAGAACTGGTTCAGAACGGAACAGCACACAATATTAAAAATGCTAAGAAGATGGTAGAAAGACTTCAGCCGGAAGTATGGGATGTTCTGGAAGAAGTAATCAAAGAGCATCCGGTTATGCTGAACCGTGCTCCTACACTGCACAGACTTGGTATTCAGGCATTTGAACCGATTCTTGTAGAAGGTAAGGCTATCAAGCTTCATCCACTGGTTTGTACAGCGTTCAACGCCGATTTCGACGGAGACCAGATGGCTGTCCATCTTCCACTTTCCGTAGAAGCACAGGCAGAGTGCCGTTTCTTACTTCTGTCACCGAACAACTTACTGAAGCCGTCTGATGGTGGTCCGGTAGCCGTTCCTTCACAGGATATGGTACTTGGTATCTATTATCTGACTCAGGAGCGTCCTGGTGCCAAGGGAGAAGGCATGATCTTCAAGAGTTTCAACGAAGCACTTCTTGCTTATGAAAATGCTGCCGTAACACTTCATTCACGTGTAAAAGTACGTGTATCCAAGAAGATGGCAGATGGAACAGTGAAGACAGGAACGGTAGAATCTACAGTCGGACGTTTCATGTTTAATGAGATCATTCCACAGGATCTGGGATTTGTAGACCGTGAAGTAGAAGGAAATGAATTGCTTCTGGAAGTTGATTTCCATGTAGGAAAGAAACAGCTGAAACAGATTCTTGAAAAAGTTATCAATACACATGGAGCTACTGCGACAGCAGAAGTACTCGACCATGTAAAGGCTATGGGTTACAAGCTTTCAACAAGAGCTGCCATGACCGTATCCATTTCTGACATGACGGTACCTCCGCAGAAACCGGAGATGATCAAAAATGCACAGGATACTGTAGATAAGATTACAAAGAACTTCAAACGTGGTCTCATTACAGAAGAAGAAAGATATAAAGAAGTTGTAGAGACATGGAAAGCAACTGACGATGCCCTTACAAAGGCGCTGCTTGACGGTCTTGATAAATATAACAACATTTTCATGATGGCAGATTCCGGAGCCCGTGGATCTGACAAACAGATCAAACAGCTTGCAGGTATGCGTGGTCTGATGGCCGATACAACAGGTCATACGATTGAGCTGCCAATTAAATCAAACTTCCGTGAAGGTCTTGATGTACTGGAATACTTCATGTCTGCACATGGAGCTCGAAAAGGTATGTCCGATACAGCTCTTCGTACAGCCGATTCAGGATATCTGACAAGACGTCTGGTAGACGTATCACAGGAACTGATCATTCACGAAGTAGACTGTGCAAAACCGGGAGCACCGATTCCTGGAATGTATGTAAAAGCATTCATGGATGGAAACGAAGTGATTGAAAGTCTGCAGGATCGTATCACAGGACGTTATATCTGTGAGAACATCGTAGATAAAGATGGTAACATCCTTGTAAAGGCAAATCACATGGTAACACCGAAACGTGCAGAGCTGATCTGTAAAAAGGGTGTTGACGAGAAGGGCGAGCCGCTGACACAGATTAAGATCCGTACAATCCTTACATGCCGTTCACATAATGGTGTATGTGCAAAATGTTACGGATCCAACATGGCAACAGGTGAGCCGGTACAGGTTGGAGAAGCTGTCGGAATCATCGCCGCACAGTCAATCGGAGAACCTGGTACACAGCTTACTATGAGAACATTCCATAGTGGTGGTGTAGCCGGTGGAGATATCACACAGGGTCTTCCTCGTGTCGAGGAGCTTTTCGAGGCAAGAAAGCCTAAGGGACTTGCAATTATCACAGAAATCGCAGGAACTGCTAACTTAAATGACACGAAGAAGAAACGTGAGATCATTGTGACAAATAAAGAAACAGGTGAATCCAAAGCATATCTGATCCCTTATGGATCACGTATCAAGGTGGCTGACGGCGCAGAACTGGAAGCCGGTGATGAACTGACAGAAGGTAGTGTAAATCCACACGATATTCTGAGAATCAAAGGACTTCGTGCTGTACAGGATTACATGATCCAGGAAGTTCAGAGAGTATATCGTCTGCAGGGTGTAGAAATCAACGATAAGCATATCGAGGTTATCGTTCGTCAGATGCTGAAGAAGATACGTATCGAAGAGTCCGGAGACACAGAATTCCTTCCGGGAACAAATGTTGACAGACTTGAGTTTGAGGATGTAAATGAAGCTTTGGAAGCAGAAGGTAAAGAACCTGCAACAGGTGAGCAGATCATCATGGGTATTACAAAAGCTTCCCTTGCTACGAATTCATTCCTGTCTGCCGCTTCCTTCCAGGAGACAACAAAAGTCCTGACCGAAGCTGCTATTAAGGGTAAGGTTGATCCGCTGGTAGGTTTGAAAGAGAATGTTATCATTGGTAAACATATTCCTGCCGGAACAGGTATGAGAAAGTATCGTGACATCAAGTTGAACACAGAGATGGAAATGGAAGACGAACTGGATTTTGAGGACGATTTTGATTTTGAATTCAAAGATGCAGATGAGATGAATCAGGAGATTACTCTTGATGAAGGAACAGAAGATGCAGTAGAAGATATTGCAGAAGAAACAGTTGCTGTATCTGAAGATGAAGAATAAAATATAAGTCAAATAAAAAGAAAGTGTTCACACTGAAAAGTGTGGACATTTTCTTTTTTAGTGAAAAATAAGATGATATCGCTAATGTTTACTGTTATTTGTATATATAAATTGACTTTTATATTCAAAAAGTTTATAATAATTGTCAGTGAGAATCGGCGAAAATAGTAACAGATTCTGTCAACATTTTAAGAAAGGTTGGGGTTCTATTATGGATCAAGGTAAACTTACAAGAATATTAAAATCAATGGAGGAGCATGAGGTTCCGCAGATGATCGTTTCTGACCCGGTTGCGATCTTCTATCTGACAGGCAAGTGGATTTTTCCGGGAGAAAGACTTCTGGCATTGTATCTGAATGTGAACGGAAATCATAAAATGGTAATCAACAAATTATTTCCACAGGAATCAGATCTTGGCGTAGATATTATCTATTATGATGACATTGAAGACGGAGTAGAGATCTTAAGCAAGTATGTAGATAAAGATAAGACAATGGGAATTGATAAAACATGGCCGTCAAAATTCCTTATTCGTCTGCAGGAGTTAGGCGGAGGAAGTAAATTTGTAAATGGATCTCCGATCATCGATTATATCCGTATGGTAAAAGATGAGAAAGAAAAAGATCTTATGAGAAAATCTTCTAAGTTAAATGATATTGCTATGGAAAAGATCATTCCATGGGTAGCAAAAGGATTAACTGAGAAAGAATTAAATGCAAAAATGCGTGAAATTTACAAAGAAATCGGATGTGAAGATGTATCGTTCGATCCAATTACAGCATACGGACATGGCGCTGCAGATCCACATCATGTAACAGATGATTCCAAAGGAAAACGCGGAGATTGTGTAATTCTTGATATCGGTGGATTTAAAGATAACTATGCATCGGATATGACAAGAACTGTATTTATCGGTGAAGTATCTGACCGTGCAAAAGAAATTTATGATATCGTAGTTGAAGCAAACAGAAGAGGTATCGAAGCTGCCAAACCGGGAAATAGAATGTGCGACGTTGACCTTGCTGCAAGAAATTACATCGAGGAAAAAGGATTTGGCGAGTATTTCACACACAGAACAGGACATTCTATCGGACTGGAAGATCACGAATTTGGTGATGTATCATCTGTTAATACTGACATCATCAAGGTTGGACAGTGCTTCTCAGTAGAGCCGGGAATCTATCTCCCGGATGAGAACATCGGTGTTCGTATCGAAGACCTTGTAATCATCACAGAAGATGGATGTGAAGTTCTGAATGACTTTACAAAAGACCTGATCGTTGTACCGGAAGAGTAAAATATCAGAATACATATTTCGCACAGAAATGGAGAAAATGCAGATGACAAGAGATCAGGCGTATGAAATCTTAACAAAATACATGAAAGGTGAGAATTATATTACACATTCTCTGGCAGTTGAGGCTATTATGAAGGGATTGGCCAAACGTCTTGCGCCGGACGAGGTGGAATATTGGGGAATTGCAGGATTGCTGCATGATCTGGATGAAGAGCAATGTGACTGGGAGCATGACTTAAGTGTACACGGACCGACATCGGTAGAAATCTTAAAAAAAGAAGGGATTGATGATCCTGTATTATTTGGAGCGATCTGTGCACATAATCCGAAAAGTGGCGTGAAAGCGAAAACAAAAATCCAATATGCACTTCTGGCGGCAGATCCAATGAGTGGTTTCTTAAAAGCGGTTGCGCAGATTTACCCGGATAAAAAGATTGCAAGTGTAAAAAGAAAGTCTGTTATAAAACGTTTTAATGAAGCACGATTTGCGAAAGGTGCCAATCGTGATTACATGGAAAGTATTGAATTTACAGGGTTGATGCTGGAGGACCTGATTGATATCGGATTGGAAGAAATGTGTGCGATCTCTGATGAATTAGGATTATAACAAAGTATAAAAATGGTGTTGTAAGAAATATAGATCTTACAACACCATTTATAATATATCATTAATTATTCATAACGCTCATCGATGACACGTTTTGTCTTCTTTTCGCTTCGAGGTAATAATCCGATTTCAACAACTTTAACTAACGGTGTAAAGCCTATGCGGCTTTTGACGGTAGCTGCGATTCGTTTGGCAAGATCAAGGAAGTCAACCGTTCCATTTGTTTCAACATAGATTCGCATGGTGTCTTTTCCGTCAAGATGAGAAATGCGGATCTGATATTCACTGGATACTTCAGAAAATTCTTTTAAGATTTCCTCAATCTGAGCTGGGAACACATTTACACCCTTGATCTTCATCATATCATCGGTACGTCCCATAATAGTATCGAGCCGTGGGAATCTGCTTCCGCAAGGACATTCTCCAGGAATGATGCGGGAAAGATCATGTGTGCGGTAGCGGATAAGAGGTGCTCCTTCTTTGACCAGGGTGGTAATGACGATTTCTCCAAGTTCTCCGTCCGGAAGTACTTCACCGGTTACAGGGTCGATGATCTCAATGTAAATATAATCATCCCAGTAGTGCATACCACAGTCATGGGAACAGCTGATTCCGATTCCCGGTCCATAGATTTCCGTCAGGCCATAGATATCATAGAGTTCAATTCCAAGTTCTTCCGTGATACGCCGGCGCATTTTTTCACCCCAGCGTTCAGAACCAATGATTCCTTTCTTCAGATGGATCTTGTCTTTGATTCCTCTTTTTTGGATTTCTTCTGCAAGAAGCAGGGCGTAAGAGGAAGTAGAACCGAGAACGGTTGTCTTCATATCCATCATCATCTGAAGCTGTTTGTCGGTGTTTCCGGGTCCCATAGGAATAACCATGCTTCCTAATCTTTCGGCACCTGCCTGAAATCCGATTCCGGCAGTCCAGAGTCCGTATCCAGGTGTGATCTGGATACGGTCCAGATTTGTAAGACCGGCCAATTCATAGCAGCGTTGAAACATGATTGCCCAGTCGTCTACATCTTTCTGAGTATATGGAATGATGACCGGCAGTCCGGTGGTACCGGAAGAAGAGTGGATTCGGACAATCTTTTCTTCCGGTGCGGTCATCAGACCAAGAGGATAAGCATTTCTTAAATCATTTTTCTCAGAAAACGGAAGCTTTTGAAAATCTTCCGCTGACTGTATACTGGTAACACCGGCTTCTTCTAATTTCTTTCCATAGAAACTTTCCGCTTTCAGGAGCGCCTGTATCTGATTATTTACCTGTGCGATTTGTGTCTCTGTAATCTGCATATGTCGTGTTCCTGCCTTTCTTTGTTATATGTTATAGTTTAATGCCCGGAGATTCATTTCATGGAATTTCTCGGGAAGTGTATATTTCATAACGTCTTCAATTTCAGAGATTGTAAAGTCCAGTACTCCGGTCCGTATGGCTGCGCCAAGAAGCACCATGTTCAGTACTTTGGAAGAACCAATGTCTGCACATGCCTGATCTGCATTTACAAGAGTCAGATTAGGAACAGCCGCTTTTAGATATTCAAGCATCTGAGGTGCATCATAATCTGATCCGCTTAAGGTAGCAGTAACTGGTTTTACAGCTCGGGTGCTGACAACAATATGTCCGTGGTCTTTGAGATAGGGAAGCATACGGACTGTCTCACCTGGTTCGAAGCCGATGATCAGGTCGGCAGTTCCTGTTTCGATCATTGGCGAATAGAGATTATCACCCATACGAAGATGACTGAATACACTACCACCACGCTGAGCCATACCGATGGTCTCGGCACTCATGACAGGAATATCTTTACTCATAGCTGCTGCGGCAAGAAGTTTGGAAGCGAGGACGGTTCCCTGACCGCCGACGCCGCACAGGACAATGTTTTTTTGATTATTCATGTTTTTTACCTCCTATAATAGCAGCTGCAGGGCATACTTGACTGCATAATCCGCAGCCGGTACACATCGTATCATCAATGCAGACATTACCGTTGTCAAGTACAATGGCAGGGCATCCAAGTTCACGGATACATTTTTTACATCCGATACATTTTTCGGCATCTATATGAAGAGAAAACTCCGGCTTGGTGATGGCTATACATGGTGATTTGAATATAATAGCTTTTACACCTGTCTTATCAGCCATTTCCCGGACGCATGCTACAGATGAGTTCAAATCCAGCGGATTTACAGTCTTAACATCTGTAACGCCGATTCCGCGGAGGACTTGTTCGATATTAATCTTTTGCACGATCTCCCCCATCATTGTGCGGCCGGTTCCAGGGTGTGGCTGATGTCCGGTCATGGCTGTGGTAGAGTTATCCAGAACGATCAGTATCATATTCGCTTGATTGTACACGGCATTGACAACACCTGTGATCGCAGAGGCGAAGAAGGTTGAGTCTCCGACAAACGCAAAGCATGTGGTGTCAGGTTCCACTTTTTCGATACCTTGTGCGATATTCAATCCGGCACCCATACACAGACAGGTATCAACCATATCGAGAGGAAGGGCATTTCCGAGCGTATAACATCCGATATCCCCGCAGAAAACGGTTTTCTTTCCTTTCATAGCTTTTTTTACGGCGTAGAAAGAAGCTCTGTGAGGACATCCGGCGCAAAGTACCGGCGGGCGGACCGGCAGTGCCGGCGGTTCCGGAAAATCAGTGGTGACAGGGGAGGTAAGACCAAGAAATGTGTTAATATAGGTAGTTATAGTGTCACGAGTGTTTTCTCCGGCACAGGCAGTATGACCACTGAGTTTTCCGTTAATTCTGGTTGGAAGATGATATTTTCCGCATATATAGATCAGCTCACGTTCGATAACCGGATCAAGTTCTTCCAGGCAGAGAACTTCATCAAGTCCAGAAAGGAAATCTACTGCTAATTTTTCCGGAAATGGATGAGGCGTGGCAATTTTTAAAGTCTTTACCATACCGGTCTTTTTTAATGTTTCCATCGTGTAGGTATAGCTGATCCCTCCGGTGGCGATTCCTTTTTTTGAATCCTTGAAAGCATCGCAGGATGGATGAATCGTATTTTTCTCATAAGAAGAAAAGATATCGGATAATTCCTGGTTACGTGCTTCGATTTTTTTGTGATTCATGAAAGATAATCTAGGAAAGATAACCCAGCGTTTGGAATCTTTGATAAAACCTTCCGGCTGGTGGTGGGTATATTCTGTCTCATCTTTTACCATGATAGACGCGTAGCCATGACAGACACGTGTGGTTGGACGTAAGAATACCGGAGTACCGTATTTTTCTGAATATTCAAAAGCTTCCTGGATCATCTCATAAGCTTCCTGTGCCGAAGATGGGTCAAAGCAAGGCAGCTTGGAAAATCTGGAAAAATGTCTGGTATCCTGCTCTGTCTGAGAAGAAATCGGACCCGGATCATCTGCTACGAGAATGACCATTCCGCCTTTGATCCCGACGTACTCGAGACTCATCAGCGGATCGGAAGCAACATTTAATCCGACCTGCTTCATGGTTACCATGGATCTTGCACCGGCATAAGAAGCTCCGGCAGCCAGTTCCATGGCAGCTTTTTCGTTCACGGACCATTCCACATACACATCATCCGGCCGGTGTTTTGCTATAGTTTCCAGAACTTCCGTAGAAGGGGTTCCGGGATAACCGGCTACGACATTAACTCCGGCAGCAACTGCACCGAGGGCAATTGCTGCATTTCCCATTAAAAATTCTTTATGCATAATCATATCACCTCTAATTGTACGAATTCGTTATTAAAATAGTATAATATGTCTGATAAAGAAATGCAATCTTTTTGTAACGTGATAAAGTGGAATAAAGCAAAGGAAACGAAGAATGTCTTTTCGGAAATACAAGGATATGATAGAATAACTCTACCAGATAGATTGTGACAGGTATCAGAAAATAAAAAGAGGTATGTAAGATGAAAAAATATGATTATTTAGTAGTCGGGTCAGGATTATATGGGGCAGTGTTTGCCCGTGAAGCAAAAAAAGCGGGGAAATCTGTTCTGGTAATTGATAAACGTCCGAATATTGCGGGAAATGTATATACAGAGGATGTAGAAAAAATTCATGTACATAAGTATGGTGCACATATTTTTCATACAAATAATAAGAAAGTATGGAATTATATCACGCAGTTTGCGGAGTTTAACAGATTTACGAATTCACCGGTAGCGAATTATAAGGGTGAGTTATATTCACTTCCTTTTAATATGTATACATTTAACAAGATGTGGGGAGTGGTGACACCGGAAGAAGCAGAAGCGAAGATAGAAGAGCAGAGAAAGGAAATTACGGGAGAGCCAAAGAATCTGGAAGAACAGGCAGTTTCACTGGTTGGAAGAGATATCTATGAGAAATTGATCAAGGGTTATACAGAGAAGCAGTGGGGACGTGACTGCACAGAACTTCCGGCATTTATTATCAAGAGACTTCCGGTGCGTCTGACATTCGACAATAATTATTTCAATGCAATGTATCAGGGAATTCCTGTGGGAGGGTACACGAAGATGGTAGAGAATCTTCTGGATGGCATAGAGATCCGTCTGAACACAGAATATCTGGAGCATAAAGAGGAATTAGATGCGCTGGCAGAAAAAGTAGTTTATACAGGACCGATAGATGCTTATTTTGAATATAAACTCGGAACGTTGGAGTACCGCTCTGTAAGATTTGAGACGGAACTTTTAGACAAGCCGAATTTCCAGGGGAATGCAGCTGTAAACTACACAGACAGAGAGACGCCTTGGACACGTATCATCGAGCATAAGTGGTTCGAATTTGGAAAGGATTCAGAAGGAAATGATATTCCAAAGACTGTGATCAGCCGGGAATACAGCTCTGAATGGAAATTGGGTGACGAACCATATTATCCGGTCAATGATGAAAAAAATGGAGCATTGTACGCAGAATACAAAAAATTAGCAGAAAAAGAAGAGAAAGTGATCTTCGGAGGCCGTCTCGGGGAATATAAATATTATGATATGGATGCTGTCATAGCATCAGCGTTAGAACTCTGTGAAAAGGAACTCGGAATTATAACCGGATAATAATGAAAAAAGTATGCATAGAAGCAATTGTCTTTGCACATATGCATACTTTTTTGCCATTTTTGCTTGAACTTGAGTCTAATACCAACTATAATGGGGGCAGTTGCTTTGTGAAAGATAGACGATATATTATTTTAGGAGAATAGATATGGGAAGATATTTCGGAACAGATGGTTTCCGTGGCGAAGCCAATAATAACTTAACAGCAGATCATGCATATAAAATCGGAAGATTTCTCGGATGGTACTATGGAGAAATAAAACGTCAGAATGGTGATGATACACCGGCACGTATTGTAATTGGAAAGGATACGAGACGTTCCAGCTACATGTTCGAATATACATTGGTAGGTGGACTTGTTGCATCGGGAGCAGATGCTTACCTGCTTCATGTTACAACAACACCATCTGTTGCTTATGTGGCAAGAACGGATGAATTTGATTGCGGGATCATGATCTCTGCAAGTCATAATCCGTATTATGACAACGGAATCAAACTGATCAACGGTAATGGCGAGAAGATGGATGAGGGAACGATCGCACTGGTAGAAGACTATCTGGATGGCAAACTGGAAGTATTTGGGGAAAAGTATGAGGAGATTCCATTTGCACATACATCTAAGATCGGACGTACAGTAGACTATGTATCAGGAAGAAACCGTTACATCGGATATCTGATTTCACTTGGACTTTATTCTTTCAAGGGTGTGAAAGTCGGACTGGATTGTGCGAACGGAAGTTCATGGAATCTGGCAAAGTCTGTATTTGATGCACTTGGAGCCAAGACATATGTGATCAATGCAGAGCCGGACGGAACGAATATCAATAACAATGCAGGATCTACGCACATCGGCGGCCTGCAGAAATTTGTTGCCGAGAATGGTCTGGATGTTGGATTTGCATATGACGGAGATGCTGACAGATGTCTCTGTGTAGATGAAAAAGGGAATCTGATAGATGGAGATGCGATTCTTTATATTTATGGAAAATATATGAAAGAACGTGGAAAACTGGAAAACAATACGGTTGTTACAACAGTTATGTCTAATTTTGGGTTATACAAAGCATTCGATGAGGCAGGGATTGATTATGCAAAGACTGCAGTCGGAGACAAATATGTATACGAATATATGACAAACAATGGATGCATTCTCGGAGGAGAACAGTCCGGCCATATTATTTTCTCAAAATATGCTTCCACAGGAGACGGTATCCTTACCAGTCTTAAGATGATGGAAGTTATGATGGCAAGAAAGAAGAAAATGAGTGAACTCATGGAAGGGCTTCATATTTATCCACAGGTTCTGGAGAATGTACGTGTGACAGATAAGAAAGCAGCGCAGGACGATGCGGATGTACAGAGCGCGGTACGGGCAGTAACAGAAGCCCTTGGAGATACCGGACGCATCCTCGTGCGGGAATCCGGAACAGAACCACTTCTCAGAGTTATGGTAGAAGCAGAGACAGAAGAAATCTGTAAAAAATATGTAGATCAGGTTGTAGATGTAGTTAAGAAAAAAGGATATGTGATCGGCTAAAGCAGCGGACCTGAGGCAGAGATAAGATACATAAATACCAGAAATGGAATAGATTATATTAAGAATAATACAGGGAGAAAAATCGAATTATGTGTGGAATTGTAGGATTTACAGGTGAACACCAGGCAGCACCGATCTTGTTGGATGGTTTGTCAAAACTGGAATATCGTGGTTACGACTCGGCAGGAATTGCTGTACGTGACGGCAGTGCAGATGCAGAGATTATTAAGGCAAAAGGCAGACTGAAAGTTCTTGCTGAGAAGACGAATGATGGTGAATCCGTAAAAGGAACCTGCGGTATCGGTCATACAAGATGGGCAACACATGGAGAGCCATCTGAGAATAATGCACATCCTCATGCAAGTGATGATGGAAATGTTGTGGCTGTTCATAATGGTATTATTGAAAACTATCAGGAATTAAAGGATAAACTTGTCCGTAAAGGGTATACATTCTATTCTGAGACAGACACGGAAGTAGCAGTAAAACTGATCGATTATTATTATAAAAAATATGAGGGGACTCCGGTAGATGCGATCAATCATGCGCTGGTACGGATCAGAGGCTCCTACGCATTGGCAATTATGTTCAGGGATTATCCGGAAGAAATCTACGTAGCAAGAAAGGACAGTCCGATGATCCTTGGAGTTGCGAACGGAGAATCCTATATTGGTTCCGATGTTCCTGCAATTCTGAAATATACGAGAGATGTATACTATATCGGTAACCAGGAGATGGCACGTGTCCGTAAAGGTGAGATTACATTCTATAACCTGGATGGAGAAGAGATTGAAAAAGAATTAAAGACGGTTGAATGGGACGCAGAGGCAGCAGAAAAATCAGGATATGAGCATTTCATGATCAAGGAAATACATGAGCAGCCAAAGGCAGTTTTAGATACACTGAATTCTGTTATAAAAGACGGAATGATTGATCTTTCAGAGGTCGGACTTTCGGAAGAAGAGATCAAAGAGATTAGCCGGATTTATATCGTGGCATGTGGATCGGCATATCATGTCGGAGTGGCAGCACAGTATGTCATGGAAGATCTGGCAAGAATTCCGGTACGTGTAGAACTTGCATCAGAATTCCGCTATCGTAATCCGATTCTTGATCCGAAAGGACTGGTAGTCATTATCAGCCAGTCAGGAGAGACCGCAGACAGTCTGGCAGCACTCAGAGAATCAAAGAAACAGGGAGTAAAGACACTTGGTATCGTGAATGTAATCGGTTCTTCTATTGCCAGAGAGGCAGACAATGTATACTATACACTGGCAGGACCGGAGATTGCAGTTGCGACAACAAAAGCATACAGCACACAGTTGATCGCAGCTTATACACTTGCAATTCAGTTCGCAAAGATCAGAGGACAGATTACAGAAGAACAGTATGCCGGATATATTGAAGAACTTCAGAGCATTCCGGAGAAAATTCAAAGAATTATCGAGGATAAAGAGAGACTTCAGTGGTTTGCATCCAAACAGGTGAATGCGAAAGACACTTTCTTTATCGGTCGTGGAATTGATTATGCGATTTCCCTTGAGGGAAGCCTTAAGATGAAAGAAATCAGCTATATTCATTCGGAGGCATATGCAGCAGGAGAATTGAAGCACGGAACGATTTCCCTGATTGAAGAGGGTACACTGGTTATCGGAGTACTGACACAGCCGGAATTATATGAAAAGACACTGAGCAACATGGTAGAGTGTAAGAGCCGTGGCGCATATCTGATGGGACTTACAACATTTGGACATTATAATATTGAAGAAAACGCAGATTTTTCTGTATACATTCCAAAGACAGATCCTCATTTTGCAACATCACTTGCAGTTATTCCGCTTCAGTTACTTGGATATTATGTATCAGTAGCAAAAGGTCTGGATGTAGATAAACCGAGAAACCTTGCAAAGAGTGTAACAGTAGAATAGAAATGAACAGGGTGGGATATGGCATGATAAACAGTCATGGTATATCCCGCTTTTTTGTGCTATACTGATTTTAACTGTAAAAAAGACAAATAAACAAAGGAGAAAGAGAATTATGAAAACAGCATTAGTCATCATGGCTGCAGGAATGGGTTCGCGTTTTGGCGGCGGAATTAAGCAACTGGAACCGGTAGGCCCAAATGGGGAGATCATTATGGATTATTCCATTCATGATGCAATAGAGGCCGGATTTAATAAAGTAGTATTTATCATTCGTAAGGATATCAAAGATGCATTTCATGATGCGATCGGAAAAAGAATTGAAGGAATCTGTAATGAATTGAACATAGAATTTGCTTATGCATATCAGGAGTTGGATGATCTCCCGAAAGGAATTGAAAAGCCGGCCAAGAGAAGCAAGCCGTGGGGAACAGGACAGGCGGTACTGGTATGTAAAGATATTATCAAAGAGCCATTCGTAGTTATTAATGCAGATGACTATTATGGAAAAGAAGCATTTGTAAAGATTCATGAGTTCCTTGTGGAAAATTATACACCGGAAAAATCAAAAGAACTTTGCATGGCCGGATTCATTCTCGGCAATACTTTAAGTGATAACGGAACTGTTACAAGAGGAATTTGTGCAGTAGATGAGAATGATTATCTGACAGATGTCGTAGAAACTTATGAAATCAAAAAGACATCAGACGGAGCAGAATCTCAGGGAAATAGAATTGATGTAAATGCACATGTATCGATGAATATGTGGGGACTGACACCGGAGTTTGTAGGACTTCTGGAGGAAGGATTTGTAGAATTCTTTGAGAATATCAAAGGGGATGAAGCAAAAGAACTGAAAGGTGAATATCTGCTCCCGATCTATATTGATGAACTTCTGAAAAAGGGAACAGTAAGTGTCAGACTTCTGGAGACACAGGACAAATGGTTTGGCGTAACTTATAAAGAAGACAAACCGGTTGTAGTAGAGTCATTTGCAAAACTGATTGCAGACGGTGTATATCAGAAAGATCTGTTTGCAGATCTTAAGGCGTAATATCCGGGATATAACCGCAGGTATGATATCGAAAGCATGTGATTGAACAGGAAGAAAAAAGACAGGAAAGAATATGACGGAAAACAGGAGAAAGAGAAATAAGGCAGGAATTATCTGGCTGTTTCTTATGCTGATATGGCTGACGGTGATTTTTTCATTTTCAGCAAAAAAGGCAGATGAATCGACGGTAATGAGCCACTCCGTCGGAAAGTTGATTGGAAATATCGTGATTCCGGAGTACAGATCCTGGCCGGAAGATAAACAGGAGCAGTTTGCGGAAAAGATAGATTTCCCGGTACGCAAATGTGCGCATGCGTCGGAATACGCAGTCCTTGGTGTGTTGATGCTGGGGACTGCGTACTCTTTTGCGGAAGATCAGGGAAAAAAGAACAGATTATTATGCTGGTGTGCAGGTACGGCATACGCAGCAACAGATGAATTCCATCAACTATTCGTGCCTGGGCGCAACTGTCAGTTCAGGGATGTCTGTATTGACAGCGCAGGCATACTGACAGGTATCGTGCTGTTTAGCCTGATAAAGCATCAGATCGCGAAATATAATGAAAAGAAAAAAGTGGCAAAAAACGTGAAAAATCAAGGGAAATCCCTTGACAAGAATCATGATTCGTAATAAACTAAACAAGCGTGCATGGGAACGTTTTGTTTTGATGTGCGACTATTCACAAGATGAATAAGCAACTTATTATAATCGTAGGAGGTGAAAGAAATGCCAACATTTAACCAGTTAGTAAAAAAAGGACGTCAGACATCTGTAAAGAAGTCTACAGCACCAGCACTTCAGAAAGGATACAACTCTTTAAAGAAGAGAAGTACGAATACTTCTGCACCACAGAAGAGAGGTGTTTGTACAGCTGTTAAGACTGCTACACCTAAGAAACCTAACTCAGCTCTTAGAAAGATCGCCAGAGTACGTCTGTCTAACGGAATCGAAGTAACAAGCTATATCCCAGGAGAAGGACACAACCTTCAGGAGCATAGTGTTGTTCTGATCCGTGGAGGAAGAGTAAAAGACCTTCCAGGTACAAGATATCATATCGTAAGAGGAACACTTGATACAGCAGGTGTTGCTAAGAGAAGACAGGCTCGTTCTAAATACGGTGCTAAGAGACCAAAAGATGCTAAGAAATAAATCTATTGCATAGACAACAGATAAGATTTCAAACCAATTAAAAATGTAATCACAAACAGAACTATGATTATGTAAGTTGCAAGGTATATATATGTATGCCCTATGCACTACACAGTATCATTAGAAAGACACATGTGAGTACCGATGAATTAAATTAAGATGTTTAAGGAGGGAAGGACCGTGCCACGTAAAGGACATACTCAGAAAAGAGACGTATTAGCGGATCCAGTATACAACAATAAAGTGGTAACCAAGCTTGTCAACAACATTATGCTTGATGGTAAGAAGGGTGTTGCACAGAAAATCGTATACGGAGCGTTTGAAAGAGTTGAAGCAAAAGCCGAAAAGCCAGCTATCGAAGTATTTGAAGAGGCTATGAATAACATCATGCCAGTACTTGAGGTAAAGGCTAGACGTATCGGAGGAGCTAACTACCAGGTGCCGATCGAGGTTAGACCTGAGAGAAGACAGACTCTTGCACTTCGTTGGCTGACAGTATACTCTCGTGCTAGAGGAGAGAAAACAATGGAAGAAAGACTGGCTAACGAAATCCTGGATGCAGCAAACAATACAGGCGCATCTGTAAAGAAGAAAGAAGACATGCACAAGATGGCAGAAGCAAACAAAGCATTTGCTCATTATCGTTTCTAATTATAGGAGGAAAAAATCTTGGCTGGAAGAGAATATCCATTAGAGAGAACAAGAAATATCGGTATTATGGCGCATATCGATGCTGGTAAGACAACTCTTACCGAGCGTATCCTGTACTATACCGGTGTTAACTATAAGATTGGAGATACTCACGAAGGTACTGCTACCATGGACTGGATGGAACAGGAGCAGGAAAGAGGTATCACAATCACTTCTGCGGCTACAACATGCCACTGGACACTCGAAGAGTTCACAAAACCTAAAAAGGGAGCTCTTGAGCACCGTATCAATATCATTGATACTCCGGGACACGTTGACTTTACTGTAGAGGTTGAGCGTTCACTCCGTGTACTGGACGGCGCTGTCGGCGTCTTCTGTGCTAAGGGTGGTGTTGAGCCTCAGTCAGAAAACGTATGGCGTCAGGCTGACACATACAATGTACCAAGAATGGCATTCATCAATAAGATGGATATCCTGGGTGCTGATTTCTACAATGCAGTAGACCAGATTAAGACCAGACTTGGAAAGAACGCTATTTGTCTTCAGTTACCAATCGGTAAAGAAGATGACTTCAAGGGAATCATTGACCTGATGGAAATGAAAGCTTACATCTACAACGATGATAAGGGAGATGACATTTCTGTTACAGATATCCCGGAAGATATGGCAGATGATGCAGAACTTTACCATACAGAAATGGTAGAGAAGATCTGCGATCTTGATGATGATCTGATGATGCAGTATCTGGAAGGTGAAGAACCATCTGTTGAAGATATGAAGAAAGCACTCAGAAAAGCAACATGCGAGTGTACAGCAGTTCCTGTTTGCTGTGGTTCAGCTTACAGAAACAAAGGTGTACAGAAACTTCTTGATGCAATCCTTGAGTACATGCCTGCACCAACAGATATCCCGCCAATCGATGGTGTGGATGAGGATGGTAATGAGGTTGTAAGACATTCTTCAGATGAAGAGCCGTTCTCAGCACTTGCATTCAAGATTATGACAGACCCATTCGTAGGTAAACTGGCATACTTCAGAGTTTACTCTGGTACAATGAACTCAGGTTCTTATGTACTGAATGCTACAAAGAATAAAAAAGAGCGTGTTGGACGTATCCTTCAGATGCATGCCAACAAACGTGAAGAGCTTGATAAAGTATATTCAGGTGATATCGCAGCCGCTATCGGATTTAAATTCACTACAACAGGTGATACAATCTGTGACGAACAGCATCCTGTAATTCTGGAATCAATGGAATTCCCAGAACCAGTTATCGAGCTTGCTATCGAGCCTAAGACAAAAGCTTCCCAGGGTAAACTTGGTGAATCTCTTGCAAAACTGGCTGAAGAAGACCCTACATTCCGTGCTCATACTGATCAGGAGACTGGACAGACAATCATCGCCGGAATGGGAGAACTTCATCTTGAAATCATCGTAGACAGACTTCTTCGTGAGTTCAAGGTAGAAGCTAATGTAGGTGCTCCTCAGGTTGCTTACAAAGAAGCATTTACAAAACCAGTTGATGTCGACAGCAAATATGCAAAACAGTCAGGTGGACGTGGACAGTACGGACACTGTAAAGTTAAATTCGAGCCAATGGATGTTAACGGTGAGGAAACATTCAAATTCGAATCTTCTGTAGTTGGTGGAGCTATTCCGAAGGAATACATCCCAGCTGTAGGTGAAGGTATCGAAGAGGCTATGCAGTCTGGTATCCTTGGAGGATTCCCGGTTGTTGGTCTTAAGGCTAACGTATATGACGGTTCTTACCATGAAGTCGATTCAAGTGAAATGGCTTTCCATATTGCAGGTTCTCTTGCATTTAAGGACGCTATGAAGAAGGCATCTCCGGTTCTTCTTGAGCCTATCATGAGAGTTGAAGTTACTATGCCGGAAGAGTACATGGGTGATGTTATTGGAGACATTAACTCACGTCGTGGACGTATCGAAGGTATGGATGACCTCGGTGGTGGAAAGATCGTTCGTGGATTCGTTCCATTGTCAGAAATGTTTGGATACTCTACAGACTTACGTTCCAGAACACAGGGACGTGGTAACTACTCAATGTTCTTCGAGAAATACGAGCCAGTACCGAAGTCTGTACAGGAGAAGATTTTATCCAGCAAAAATGACTAATTATTTATAAAATGCTTGAAAAAGTGCTACATTTGAAATATAATCAAATGTAGCCGAGCAAACGAACAATTTGTTAATATGCCATATGGCACTAAATTAAGGAGGATATTCAAAATGGCTAAAGCTAAATTTGAAAGAACAAAACCGCATTGTAATATCGGTACTATCGGTCACGTTGACCACGGTAAAACAACTCTTACAGCTGCTATCACAAAGACACTTGCAGCAAGAGTACCAGGAAACACAGCAGAGAACTTTGAAGATATCGATAAAGCTCCAGAAGAGAGAGAACGTGGTATCACAATTTCTACAGCTCACGTTGAGTACCAGACAGAGAAACGTCACTATGCACACGTTGACTGCCCAGGACATGCTGACTACGTAAAGAACATGATTACAGGAGCTGCTCAGATGGATGGAGCTATCCTTGTTGTAGCTGCTACTGATGGTGTTATGGCTCAGACAAGAGAACACATCCTGCTTTCTCGTCAGGTAGGTGTTCCTTACATCGTTGTATTCATGAACAAATGTGATATGGTTGACGATGACGAACTTCTTGAATTAGTAGAAATGGAAATCCGTGAACTCCTTGACGAGTATGAATTCCCAGGAGATGATACTCCAATCATCCAGGGATCAGCTCTTAAAGCTCTTGAAGATCCTAACTCAGAGTGGGGAGACAAGATCATGGAACTCATGGATGCTGTAGATTCTTATATCCCAGATCCAGAGCGTGATACAGATAAGCCATTCCTTATGCCAGTAGAGGACGTATTCTCTATCACAGGACGTGGTACAGTTGCTACAGGTAGAGTAGAGCGTGGTGTTCTTCATGTATCTGACGAAGTAGAAATCGTTGGTATTCACGAAGAGACTAAGAAGACAGTTGTAACAGGTGTTGAAATGTTCCGTAAACTTCTTGATGAAGCTCAGGCTGGTGACAACATCGGTGCTCTTCTTCGTGGTATCCAGAGAACAGAAATCGAAAGAGGACAGGTTCTTTGTAAACCAGGTTCAGTAACATGCCATCACAAATTCACAGCTCAGGTTTACGTTCTGACAAAAGATGAAGGTGGACGTCATACTCCATTCTTCAACAACTATCGTCCACAGTTCTACTTCAGAACAACAGACGTTACAGGTGTTTGCGAACTTCCAGAAGGTGTTGAAATGTGCATGCCTGGTGACAACGTAGAAATGACAATCGAACTGATTCACCCAGTTGCTATGGAGCAGGGACTTCGTTTCGCTATCCGTGAAGGTGGACGTACTGTAGGATCAGGACGTGTTGCTACAATCATCGAGTAATACAATCTGAATATAGATTTGTTATCGCAAGATAACGTTGTGTCCAAACGTAAGATACCCGTAGAACTTCGGTTCTACGGGTTTTTCTGTTGCATGGAAATATGTAAAAGGGCAGAAAAGAATAACGAACAGTATAGAAAAACGGTTGCCGGGAAAGAGTCCTGACAACCGTTTGTGATAACAGAATGATAACAAAATTTTGAAAGTTGATTGACAAATTTGAAATCAATGCTATACTACCACTATAATTAAGTTAGCAATAGGTTCTGGTTCGATTCCAGATATCGCCACCATATTAGGAATTCTTTTGAGTTCTATGATTTCGGGAATAGTATATGACATCGAAAAGTGCATTTACAAGAAAGGAATTGATATTATGAAAAAAGAAATCTTATTAGTAGGTCTGGGTATTTGCGGCGATATGGTGTAATGGTAGCATGGAATAATAAGCAATTCCCCCAGACCACCAAAAATAAAGAGCTCTTCGTGAGCTCTTTTTCTTATGCACAAAATTAAGTCAGATCATATGTCTTGATGTCATTGCCTTCAGTGCCCTTCTTAACGATAGTATGGCAACCTATCGTAGTTCCCATAGCACGCAGTTTCCATTCTTCCTGGGTAGCGTTGAGCTTATCCAGTTCTTCCTGTCTTTTATCTTCATCTTCAATAGCTAATATTTCAGCTTTTTCCTTTTCATAGACACTTTTAAATTGACACCATTTCCTGAAAAAGTCCTGCATTGTAGGATTATCAAAAGTCAGTGAAATCTTCTGCTCAGGTGTCTCGGCAAGTGAGAGGTTCACTGAATTATCAATAGAAAACAACAGAGAGAGTACATCTCCGACTGTTTCAATATTAAAATCCAGAAAAACACTTACATTTAATCCCAGCGCAGTTGCTATCTTTTCTAACTGATCCGGTTTTGGATTTCGGATTCCAAGTTCATATTTTCTGATCGTACCTACGTTAATGCCGGACAGCTCGGCTAACTGTATCTGACTGTATCCTCTGAATTCCCGGTATGCCCGGATTTTTTTACCTACCATAACATGCTGCCTCCTTAATAATATTTGTGCTTCTATTCTAGCACAAAAGTGAATGATACAAAAGAGTGAGATTTAACAAATTGCTGATACGCAAGCAATATGCATGGAATTGAAAAAATAAATTCGCAAATGTTTATTGACAAATTCACAAAAGTGAATTATTATAAGAGAACAACGTAAGAGTCACAAAAGTGACTGGAAAGGAGGACACTATGAGAACTAATTATATGATGAATGTTGATGATGTCATGGAAGAATTAGGTGTGAAACGCAGTAAAGCATATTCTATTCTGAAGCAGCTCAATGATGAACTGGCAAAGGAAGGATATGTAGCAGTTCGTGGAAAGATTCCACGTCCCTACTGGGAAACAAAATTTTATGGATGCTCTCAGAGAGCAGTATGAAGGAGGAGTTAAGATGTCAGCTTACAAGGACAAAACACAGGGAACCTGGTATGTGAGCTTCCGTTATATTGACTGGACAGGAAAGAAAACGCAGAAGCTGAAAAGAGGGTTCAAGACAAAGAGAGAAGCATTGAATTATGAAAAGGAATTCATAAGAAAGACTGCGGCGGATATGAAAATGGAGATGAACAGTTTTATTTCAGTCTATTTTGAAGATAAAAAGAATGAACTGAAAGAAAATTCAATCCGAAATAAGCAGCACATGATGAACAAGCACATTGTTCCATATTTTGGAACAAGAAAAATGAATGAGATTACACCAGCAGAGATTATCCAGTGGCAGAACACCATTCAGGAAAAAGGCTACAGCAAGACTTATGAGCGTATGATTCAGAACCAATTAAATGCACTGTTTAATCATGCACAGAAAATTTACAATCTGAAGGAAAATCCATGTAAGAAAGTAAAAAAGATGGGGAAATCAGATGCAAATAAGTTGGAATTCTGGACAAAAGCAGAATATGACAGATTTATTGCCGGGATTGAGCCGGGGAGTGAAGATTATCTGATATTTGAAATTCTGTTCTGGACAGGAATCAGGGAAGGAGAACTTCTGGCATTGAGTCTTTCGGAGTTTGATATGAGCGGAAATCTCCTGCATATCAATAAAACTTATAATCGGATCAGGAAAAGAGATGTGATTGATACTCCAAAAACAGAAAATTCTGTACGTACCATTGATATTCCCAATTTTCTTAAGGAAGAGGTGCAGGAGTATGCGAAGAAACATTATGGATTTCCGGAAGATCATAGGTTGTTTCCGATTGTAGCGAGAACACTGCAGAAACGTCTTAAGAAATATGAAGCACTGACCGGTGTAAAACCAATCAGAGTGCATGATATCCGGCATAGCCATGTTTAACTTTCATAGGGATATTTTTAGAAGCGGGCTTGAAACCCTTATGTAATGGGAGTTTCCGGCAGTTGCCTATGCTCCCTTTTTAGATTTTTCAGTATCAGTTGCAGCTTCTAAAGCTGCTTTTTCTTTTTCAGCACGTTCTTTCTCAGCTTTGCGTCGGTTGTAGGTTCGATTCCACGCACGTTTGCGACGCTTCCGTTCTTCTTCGGCTAATTCTTCCGGGGTCAGTTCTGGCATTGGAACATCCAGCTTACCTACATATTTGAGATAAATGTCGATTTCCTGTGTGCGTTCCCCTGTTGACTTGTCAGCTTCGTGAACTTCAATTCTGTCTATAAATTCGTGAATCATTGGTGTGGTCAGTTCAGAAAAATCTGTGTACTTATGAACCAGTGCGATGAATTTATCGACATTGGAAGCTTCTTCCTTTGCTGTGTCTAACTGCTCTCGGGCAGAAATAAGGAATTCTTCTAATTCCGACTGCTCCTTTTCGTAATCAGCAGACAGCAATTCAAAACGCTTATCCGACAGCTTCCCGGATACATTATCTTCATAAATACGTTTTATCAGATGATCAAGTTCAGCAACCCTCTTTTCAGATTTTGTAATCTTTTTGGTGAGAGCCTTTGTATCTGATTCCTGCTTCAGAACATTGGATTTCCTAACCTTTTCCAGAAATTCATCCTCATGTTCTTTGACATAGCTTGCCGTATATTGCAGTGTTGTCAAAATCAGGTCTCTGACAACATCTGTTCTTACGTGGTGTTGGGAGCATTTGTTTTCAAAATGTCCCTTTGCCTTGCTGTAAGTAGAGCAGGTGTAATTATTCTGTGCATTGGTATATTTACCAGTCGGATTCCCATCCTTATCCTTTTTTTCATAGCCTTTCGTGCGGTGGTTGAACATTTTGGCACCACAGTCTGCGCAAAACATGAGTCCGGTCAATGGATTTGCTTTGCCCTGTGCTATTGGGCGGTGCTTGGTCTTTCTGATTTTCTGAACCATATACCACGTGTCTTCATCAACAATAGCTTCCTGTGTATCTCTGAATATCAGCCAGTCCTCCGGATTAGCATATTGGGAATGCTTGTCTTTGTAAGATTCCTTGAAAGTTCTGAAATTAACTGTGTGCCCCATGTATTCCGGTTTTGATACAAGGTCTGTGATGGTGGTAGCTGTCCACGAATAAGGTCTTGTCATATCGCATTTACCTCTGCAAGTGCCGAGTCCCTGCTTTGCAAGATAGTAGGATGGACGCTCAACCTTTTCGTTTGTGAGTATTCTGGCAACCTGCATCGGTCCATTCCCTTCAATAATTAACTGGAAAATACGTCTTACCACAGCAGCGGCTTCTTCATCAACAAGCCAGTGGTTGTTATCTTCCGGGTCTTTTTTGTATCCGTAGATGGCATTAGAAGTCAGATGCTTGCCTTCCATACCCTTGTTGCGAAGTACAGACTTGATTTTCCTGCTGGTATCACGCACATACCATTCATTCATAATGTTTAAGAATGGTGCAAATTCATTGGATTCAGAATGTGAACTGTCAACACCATTGGAAATGGCTATAAAGCGGACGCCTTTTTCTCGGAACAAAACCTCTGTATAAAATCCTACTTCCAGATAATTCCTGCCGATTCGGCTCATATCTTTGACGATAACACATCCAATATTTCCTTCTTCAATGTCAGCAGTCAATCGCTTCCAATCCGGTCTGTCAAAGTTTGTGCCGCTATACCCATCATCGGTATAGTGTGCAAGGCTCGTAAAACCCTGTTCTTTGGCATATTTTTCAAGCATTTTCTTTTGGTTTACAATGCTGTTACTGTCTCCATTCAGTTCATCATCTCGTGACAGTCTCTCGTAAAGTGCTGTTATTTTGTTGTTGTCCGGTCTCTTCATAAAAATCTCCTTTCCGAGGTATCCAAACCTCTGTGACCGGGCATCCATGGATGAATGTATTCTACCATAGATACAAGGTCACTGCTATATAATCTTGTAATTTAGGAACAGATTTTCTAAAAATGACCATAAAAATGACAGGGCATGTAACCCTGTCATAAAGTTAGAAATAGTTCCTTCACTTATAGGAGAAATTTGAAGGGATAAACGGAACTGTTTTGTTAATAATATGTAACTGTTTACGAGAACGGAAGGTTGTTATTTTGACACAGCTATGATAACTTATAAAAATTCCTGTTCGTGCTTTTTGAAAAAATTGTAAAAATATTGAACATTTTCTAATTCATTCCATTTTACTACATCATATTCTTTTGTATCTATATTATATATTTTGGCATTTAGTGTACCAAGCATAAATGGGGAGTGCGTTGCAATAATAAATTGACATTCCAGTAACCTTGCCAACTTGTTAATTTCATTTGCTAAAAGCACCTGATTAGAGGGTGAAAGCGAAACCTCTGGTTCGTCAAGAAGATATAGCGCATTTGGTTGTAAATATTCTTCAAAGTATTGCATTGAAGTTTCTCCGTTCGAATACTTTTCCTGTGCAAATTTTATATATTCTTCTTGCTTTCTTCCTTCTTTCGAAGATAAAAAGTCTTTTGCTTCCTGTATTGTCATACCTTTCTGCACATAATCGTATTCCATCCCATCCGACAATACTTGCTTTTGCTGAATTTTTTTAATTTCGTACAAAATATCTTCGCTCTTAATATACCTGCTATTTCTTGGGAGATTCTTTATAACGAATCCAAAATCGTCTTCACCCAGACTATACGAACACTCATTTGAAAATGCGTTACAATAATCTACGATTCCAAAAGAATTACTCGTAGCATATTCTTTACCTTTTAGTTGAAGTTTGTTAGCAATTATGTTCAATAATGTAGATTTTCCTGAACCATTATTCCCGTAAAAAACTGTAATAGGTGAAAATACAAATGGTTCAATATATTTTCCACGAAAAACATTATAGGGATATATATTCGGATTTTTTACTTGTTTGTTACTCAACATAAAACTACTTAAATAAATCATTGTGTTCTTACTTCCTCTATCTCAAATACTTCGCAGTACATTATCCACAACCATTCAGCTATAAATGAATGCATCAGCTGCCAAAATCTTGCCTATGCACAAATACAGTTCATAATCACGCTTATCATCATTTCTTTTTCATCTGGTTTTGATTCTGCAATCATAATCGTCAGTGCTACAAGTGTATGATCGTCAATCAGCTTATTTCCATCAGCAAACAGGATGCCATTTTTATCAAGGAAATACAGAAACATTGTTGCTGCGATTCGTTTGTTGCCATCGGAAAAGCTGTGATTTTTTGTTATGAAATACAAAAGATTTGCAGCTTTTTCTTCCAGTGTCGGATAGATATCCTGCCCCGCAAAGCTCTGGTAGATATTGCCGATGCTGCCCTTAAAGGAATCATCCTTTTCATTGCCGAACAAATCGGAATCAGTTGAAAACTTCATACTGTCAATGACTTGTCTGCATTCTTCATAAGATAATATATAAACTGCCTTGTTTCCGTCCGGTCGTTTCATTGTCTGGTGGTCATAATCATCCAGCAAGTCCAAGGCAAGACTGTATTTTTCGATTACCGAAAGTACCTGTTTAGCATCCAGACTGTTTTCTGTTCGCTTCATAATCCGTATTACCTCACCGAGTTGGTTCATACGGCTAGTATTTACAGCATATCCCTGAATTATGTACTGCTTCAGGATGGAGTTTGCCCACTTTCGAAACTGGACACCCCGTGTGGATTTTACACGATAACCAACGGAGATAATCATATCAAGATTATAGTGTTCGATATTTCTTTCTACCTCACGTCCACCTTCCATTTGAACTGTCGCAAAATTTGCGACAGTTGAGTTGTCGAGCTCTTCTTTTAGGGCATTGTTAATATGTTTTCCGATGGTTTTTACATCACGGTTAAAAAGCTCCGCCATTTGATTTCGTGTAAGCCATACTGTTTCCTGCTCCCACGAAACAGGTACATTCAGTTCTAATGTTCCATCTTTAAATGTAATCAACTCATTTTTCATTTGGTCATCTCCATTTCGTTTACAGCTTGTCAAATAAGAATCTGTTTATTCCTCATCCTTTTTCGCCCGACACTTATATACATTATGCTGATTTTTACATTGCGGAGAACAGAACTGCACATTGGAGCGGCTGGCTACAAATATCTTTCCACAGTGCTTGCACAGTTTCAGCGTAGAGTTTTCATCCGTTATCATAAAGGAAAACATCATCTGAATGGCGAGCATCAGGGAATGGAAATCCCAGACAATGGTTGGCTTATCCAAAAGTTCTATGTGGTAGGTCGGTGCAATGCCGCCAAAACATTCCATTCCTTTTCGGTACACATTCCGTTCTGCTTCCTCCAACGCATCATAATCCTGATAATACAGAAAGCTGGTAACAAAGGTAAAAGCCCAGTCAGAGAATACCGTGGTAATCCATTCATAGCTTTCAGCATATTCCTTCTGAAAGCTCATAAGCACTGCTTGTGGCTTATCTTGTAAAGTCATAATTACCGCAAACATTTCCCGGCTATCTGTATTCCACATAGATTCCCGACCTTTTTTTACAAAAGAGATCTTGTCAAAAGGAAAGAAGTAGGCGAGGTAATCTTCCGTAGAAAGCGTTTCTTGTTTGATGAAATGATTCTTGGGAAGATACACCGCATCATAGGTGATAAATTCCGGTGTGGTTGGAAGTGCGGTCATCAGTCCCAGAAGACCAAAAAGTTGTGCAAAATCCTGAATCCTCTGTTTCAATTCTTCCATAGAAGCTTTTTTCTGCAAAACATCAAGACCGATTCCAAGAGCGGTCAGTACCAGCTCCTCATACTCCTTGATGGGATTATAAAGTGACATTATGGCATCCTTTGCCGGAGTAAGATACAAAATGCCGTCTGCCGATTCTTTCCATTCATATTTATCATAACGTACCCAGTTGGCACTGGTGCGCTTAAAAATGTTATCCATATCTTTGATACCTCTTTTCATATTAAAGATTTGTGACTGCATTTTCGCAGCTGGTTCTGAACATCTACGCATTTTCTATATTTGTTGAAAGTAATTATTATTATTTGAAATCAATTACAAATCAATCATATCATCGTTCCATCCGTACTGCAATGTCTTTCTAAAAAGTTTCGTTCTTTCATAGTTGTTGACAGTCCGTTATCACATTTATACTGCAAAACCGGAATCAGTTTTTTATGAATCTTCCTTAAAATGGTTGCACGAACCTTGCGGATATTCCGGTCAGACTGCTCATACATTTTCGCAAGACAGCATGTACTGTAATCCCTGATATATAAAAAATAGAAAAGTGCTTTGTGTTTTTCACTCAATTCACTTAGTATCTGTGAGATATTGCTGTCGCATACAAGCTCCTGCAATTCATAAGGACAGTCAAATATTACATCTAAAAATTCACCTTTCATCATTTGCTGCCAGTACACGCTTTGGATGGGAGCCGGGATAACAATCTCGTCCGGAGACATGTTGTACTCAAACGGAACTTCTGCGTCATCTCTGCAGACCTCGTGATAACGCTCACGCCTTTCACGGTTTTTGTCCTCTTTATCCCATGCGTCAATGACATCTTCAAAATCTCCCTGCGTTCTGGCAGCTGCTTCCATTCTTGCAATGGCAGCTTTCCGCAGGTCTCTTTTTAATATCAGCCGTTCGGCAACTTCGGGTTCTGCCTGTTCCAGTAAATCCTCTTCCGGGATGAAAGCATCTTCTTTAGTTTCCTCTTCCAGTGCAACCGCCCATTTATAATGTTCTTCTTTTTCCATCGTATCATCTGATCCCGGATTATCCGAATCATCAAAATAAAAATCTTCTCTGTTCTCCATATAAAAATCCTTTTTCAAAAAATCTTTTCAAAACAGTTCCGTTTTGCATCGGAATTTTCTCCTTTAGGTGAAGGAGTAATTGCTTTAGATAAAACAGATTACTCAAATCCAAGAAAGGAGAAAACGAAAATGAAAAAAGGAACGATTCACATTTCCATTCGTGCCCCAACTGCTATGCATTTATTATAACAAACAAGTGTTCGATTATCAATTATTTATTGAAGGAATGGAGGGCTTTTATGGAGAAGAAACAGAAGGGACAAAAGTGTACCAGCACTTTTACAAAAAGAATTGGAAACACCACCTATCGTGTCAATGTGCATTTTGCGGAAAACACAACAGATACCGTAGAGGATAAGCTTCTACATCTTATGGGTACAGTGGTATTTGCAGACGAAATTTCATCAGCTACTGATGAAGCGGAAGCAGTTTAGAAGGAGGAACAAGTATATGGCAAGAACACAAAGAAGTATTGAGGAACGCATTTCCGAAAAAGAAATGCAGTATGAACAGGTAATGGAAAAGGCGAAACAGTATCAGGCGCAGATGAAGCGGCTCAAACAGCAGCAAAAAGCAGAGGAGCGCAAGAAACGAACCCATCTGCTATGTCAGATTGGAGGAACCGTGGAAAAGGTACTGGATCGTCCGCTGGTGGAGGAAGATGTGATGCGTCTTTTGAATTTCCTAAATCAGCAGGAACGAAATGGAAAATATTTTACCAGAGCAATGGAAAAGTGCCCGGATACGGGCAGTGAAACAGAAGGTGCTGAGAATGATTAACACAGTATCTTCTTTTTATATGTTGGGAGTTGCAGAGGCAGAAATGCTTTTGCAATTCCCTTTTCTCGTAAGAGAGAAGGGCGCACTTATAGACAGGCAGAGCCTGTCTTGTATAAGTTTGCCACAGGTGGCAACCGGTCTGCGCTCTGCTTGCCGGGCTCGTTCCGTCGGCGGGGCTTTCAGCCAGACCAAGTTGTGTACTTGGATGACAGCAACTTATGCAGTTGCATCGCACTCTTCGCAGAGAGCGGTCTTGCAGACGGCTGTGTGCCGGATACGGCAAAATGGTAAAGCAAAACCCGCCTATGCGGTTTTTCAATATCATACGGGGAGGTGGTACGATGGCAATTTTTCATCTTTCCATTAAGATAGTCAGCCGAAGCTCTGGAAAAGGTGCAGTTGCCGCAGCTGCTTACCGGGCAGGTGTCAAATTGGAAGAAAAGGAAACCGGATATACGCACGATTACACGAGGAAAAGAGGTGTAATCTATTCGGAGATTTTTCTCCCAGCCAATGCACCACAGGAATATCAGAACCGGGAAATTCTCTGGAACGAGGTGCAGAAAGTGGAAAAGAAATCGGATGCCCAGCTTGCAAGGGAAATTGAAGTAGCACTTCCGGTTGAACTTTCAAGGGAAGAACAGATTACACTTTTGCAGAATTATATTGCAGAAAATTTCACTTCCGCTGGAATGTGTGCGGATATGGCAATTCACGAAAAGCATGTGGATGGGAAAACAGTTTTGCACCAAAATCCCCACGCCCATATCCTGTTGACCACCAGAGGATTCAAGGAAGACGGAAGCTGGGCTCCAAAGGAAAAGAAAACTTATGCGCTGGATGAAAACGGAGAACGGATTCCACTGATGGATGAGAATACTGGTTTGCAGAAACTCGGAAAGCGGAATGAGAAGTTATGGAAACGTGTTACGGTTCTGTCCAATGACTGGAATAGTCAGTCCAATGCTGAAAAGTGGCGCAGTTCCTGGGCGGATATGTGCAACCAGTATCTTGCACCGGAGAATCAGATAGACCACAGGAGCTTTAAACGACAGGGCATTGAACGGATTCCCACGATTCACGAGGGATACGCAGCCAGACAGATGGAGCGGAGGGGGCTTGCTTCGGAACGGATGGAACTTAACCGTGAAATAAAGCGGCTGAATCAAATCATTTCCAAACTGAAAGATACTGTTTGGGGAATAGGGAAAAGGCTGATGGAACTAAAGGACAATTTAATGAAAGTGAGGATGCACTATGGAGAAAGAAATATTGCAAAACGAACTTCCAATACTGGAAGAGATGCTCGCACTTATGACAGAGCAGCAGGAACTGATACTGGAGATTACGGAGGAGCTGCAGGCGGCGAATCAGGACTTGGCACAGGCAGAGAAAGTAATCAGGGAAAAGGACAGACAGATCAATTCGTTGCAGTCATTGGTGCAGCAATTGAACGACGAAAACGAACAATTGACGAAGCTTTAGAGAGGAGAAAAGAGATTTATGAACGATTTGAGAGGTTACAGAGACTCAGATCTGCTGGCAATGCTGGAACAGATGGAGCAAATGCAGGCGGAACTGACGGAAAAGACCCAGACCATACAAGCATTAGAGAGCGAACTACAGCAGCTTCCGACCTTATCCGAATGGCAGAACGTGCAGGTGCTGATGCAAGAGCAAACGACGCAGCTTCAGGAGCAGTCATTAAAGATTCGCAGACAGGCAGAGCATATCGTGAAGCAGAACGAGAGCGACAGGATTCTGAAAGACAACGAAAGATTAAGGCTCGAAAACGAGGAATTGACCGATAAGGCAGATGCTGCTTTGCATAAGCAGAAACAGGCAGAACAGGATGCAGCTTATGCAAGAAGCCATATGAAGATTAAGGAAGTGGAGGTTGAGAGAAAAGTGCTGTATGAAAAGTGCAAAAACTGTAAACAGTCGTTGCTTGACAAGGCGATTGTTTCCTACCGTAACCGAAAAGAGTATTTGGAAAATTATTTGTTTCTTTTTATGATGCTTTGCACAACAACTATGATACTGACGGCTTTTCAGCAGGAGGCATTTTGGAAAGATACCGTGGATTTCTTTACCACTTTCTTGAATGGCTGTGGAAAAGTGCTGGTAATGATAGTTGACGCAGAATGTGGACTTGCACAACTGCTCGCCGACATGATTAGTCAGCCGATATGGGGCAATGTAGTATACTGGATTGCATTGACACTGTTCCTCATCTCAACTGGAATCCTGCTCTTTTTTATCTGTCATATGGCGTGGGATAAGAATAGAAAAAAGATACGGTCAGGAATCAATATGTGGACTGTATCCATTGCAATTCTGCTGTTGATGGTGGTTGTATATCTTGGAGATTATATCCGAATGATTTTACCGATTAACCTATTCCTGCTATGGTTGATAGGTGTTGGGGTATTGCTTGCGATTGGTATATATATGGCTGAATGTAGTAAATATCACTATTAAGGAAGTACAGCCCGTCACGTTGATGTGATGGGCTGTATATTTCAGATTTGAAATTCTGTTTCACCTATAGAATGAGGAGATACATTTAGGCAAATATTTAGATTACCTGTCTGTTTGTGTAAAAAGACTCTATTGCCCGTGCAAAGAAATCAGAAGCCCCTTCACCGTATTTTTCGTCTATCATTGGTCTGATTTTTTCATTGCGGTAATATTGCGCCTGTGCCATCATAAAGCCTTTTTCTTCTTTTATCTGGGAAAACTGTTTCATAACAAAGCCATATTCTCCGACAAGCTCTTTTACTTCAAAAGAATCTATGTCACAATTCTGTTTTGCAATCAGTTTTTGCAAAATCGCTTCTATCCGTTTGTTATAGCTTTCTGCAACTTCTTTGCTGACGGGAGTTCGGGCAACAGACAGAAACTTGTCCTTTCCACCGTACCATTCAACTACCTTTGCATAGCCTTTCTGCATTTCTTCCGAAGATACGACTTCCATATAATGCTTTTTCCATTGTTCAATGCTACCAAATTCTTTAATTGCAATATTTCTCATATTCTCCGGCATATACTCAAGCATGGTTTGGAACATTTCTTCTACTTCTGTTTTGGTAAAAATTGTAAAATCCATTTTGTTCTCTCCTTTCAGAATGTCATCAATGCTGGCAATCAGACGTTCCATTCGTTCTTTCTTTGTTACCAACATTTTTCGCTGTACTTGTAAAATCTGATTTCTATCAAGAGCCGGATTGTCCAAAACAGCTTTGATTTCTTTCAAGGAGATATCAAACTCACGGAAAAATAAAATCTGTTGTAATGTTTCCAGTGCCTTATCGTCATAAAGCCGGTATCCCGCATCACTTTTTTCTGTTGGCTTTAACAACCCGATTTCATCATAATAGTGAAGCGTGCGAACGCTGATACCTGTTAAATCTGATATTTCTTTTACAGTTCTCATAGCTACTGACCTCCTGTTCTTGATAAGATAACTTTAAGCTATGACGCTCCGAGAGAGTCAATAGGTATTTTGAATTTTAGTATAACATTTTTCTGCTCTAAAGGAAAAAGGTTGTTTGATATTCAATTATAATAATTCAAGACTGTCCTCTGCATCTACCCACATCTGTAAATTTCCATCCAATGCCAATGTCGCATATTCCAGTGGCTCATCTATTGCCAGTGCATTTAAGGCGCATTGTGAACCGGGAGTTGTCCGTAAGCCATCTTCTGCAACATTGCAGTCAATTCTTAAAGTATATCCATTGAATGTTGTTACATCAATACTGTTATGATACATATCGTATTCCGCATAAATTAATCTCATTTTTATCTGTCCTTTCCGTTGAAAATTATCTAATACATCATTTTATCCATAGATACCCGAATTTTGTATAGTTCTTATTTTATCCCTCAGAAAGTCAAACTCATGTGGCATATCTGATCTACCAGGGCGTAGAACCACTGATTATCAAGGAAAGACTGGGGCACAAGGATATTCAGATGACATTGAACACTTATGGACATCTGTACCCGTCACAGCAGAAAAAAGTAGCTGAGATGCTGGACAATAAACGTTAATACGGAGGAAAAAGCAAATGAAAACAAAGAAAGTAGTCGGAAAAATATTTGATGCAATTAATTACAGTAAGAAGTTGAAGATAAGTTCCATTTTACCGGATCAGGATTCAGATTATGTGATTCTTCTTGAATTAGAGGATGGAAGCAAATTTGAAATCATCATTATTCCTACAAGGAGATTTGTGTAAGGAGTGGAGCTATGGCTACTGACAGACAAAAAGAAAAAGCCCAGACAAAATATCTGAGCAAGTTCTCTGATAATCAGATTCACTGATATATCATCTTGGCAGATTCAGTATATCACGAATTGAAAGATACAACAATTCCCGAATATCTGTTCATCAGAGACTTGCCTGGAGGGGCAGGAGGTAGAAGTGACATTATTTGAACAGGTAAAAGAATGTGTGACAGCCAGGCAGGCTGCGGAGCATTACGGGATTAAAGTAAAAAGAAATGGAATGGCGTGTTGTCCGTTTCATAAAGACCGACACCCAAGTATGAAGGCAGATAAAATGTATCATTGCTTTGCATGTGGAGTGGGCGGTGATGCGATAGATTTTACAGCAAGGTTATTTGGATTATTACAGTATGAAGCCGCAAAAAAGCTGGTAGAAGATTTTGGACTGGATATTAAGGTCGGAAACAGAAGCAAATACGAAAGGACGCCCCGAAACAGGGCGCCCTTAAAGCAAAAGCAATCTAAAGTAGTGATGATTAGAGAAAAATTAGAGCAGTGGTTGAGACATGCAACAGACGTGTTAATCAGATATCTGAAATGGATTCAGTTCTGGAAAGAGTTTTACAGACCAGAACCGGATGAAGAGTGGCACGAATTATTTACAGAGGCATTGGCAAATGAAAGAAAGATAAATGACTATCTGGACGTGCTGATGTTTGGAACAGGAGAAGAAATTGTAGAGTTTATCAAGATGAAGAGAAGGGAGGTTGAAAAAATTGAAGAAAGAATTAACGAATATCAGCGAAAAGTCCTTGATGGAATTAGAAGATATTGTGAACGATGAGATGCTTACAACAGAAGATGTCAATAATATGTTGGAGCACACCGATAAAGGAAGAACAAAGCAGACAATCAGAAATTGTGTAACCGTATTACAAAAAGATCCAGTGTTGAAAAAGCGATTAAACGAAATGAGCTTTCCGGAAGAATGGACATTGTGAAAGAGGTGCCCTGGGAACGGAGGAATAACAGTCCTACGGTTACAGATACTGATGAAAATAATCTGAAAATGTATCTGGAAGAAAATTATGAACTGACAAGTGAGCGTGTGATCAAAGCAGGAGTAGATATTGTTTCCAATGAAAATAAATATCACCCAATTAGAGATTATCTGGAGAGTCTGGTCTGGGACGGGGTTCCAAGAATAGAAAATATGCTTCCGCATTTTCTGGGAGCAGAAAAGAGCAAATATACAATCGGAGTAATGAAAATGCACATGCTGGCAGCAATTTCAAGAATTTATGAACCGGGAATTAAATATGACATTATGCTGTGTCTGGTTGGAAGTCAAGGAGCCGGAAAGTCTACGTTTTTCAAATATCTGGCGATAAAAGAAGAATGGTTCAGTGACAATCTGGATCATCTGGACGATGAAAATATTTATAGAAAACTGCAGAACCACTGGATTATCGAAATGGGAGAAATGAAGGCAACTATCACAGCAAAGAATATTGAACAGATAAAATCGTTTCTAAGCAGACAGAAAGAAACTTATAAAGTGCCTTATGAAGTTCACCCGGAAGACAGACCGAGACAGTGTGTATTTTGCGGAACATCAAATGATCTGAATTTCCTTCCTCTGGACAGAACCGGAAACAGACGATTTGCTCCGGTGATGACAGATATGTCGAAAGCAGTAGTTCATATTCTGGACAATGAGGCAGAGAGCAAAGCCTATATCGAACAGGCCTGGGCAGAGGCAATGGTACTGTATCGACAGGGAAAAGTGTTCTTAGGATTTACAAAGGAAATTGAAGAAGAGGCAAAGCGTCTGCAGAAAGAATTTATGCCGGAAGATACCAATGCCGGAATCATACAGGCATTTCTTGATGACTACGATGACGAGTATGTGTGTACTAGAATTCTGTTCGATGAAGCGCTACATCGAACTGGAGAAATGAAACAGTGGGAAGGTAAAGAGATTGCTAATATTATGAACAATGCAATTGTAGGCTGGAAACCACATGGTACATATCGGTTCGGAAAGGAATATGGAATACAGCGTTCATGGAAAAGAATGGAAGATTCTGTGAAGAAAGATAAAGATGGATTTATGGAAGTGCCGGAACAGTTGGAAATACTGTTTGAGTAAAGATTATTGTAAACGATGTAAACGGAACTTTAAGGAAAAACTTAAAAAGTTAACTTTTAAAATCTTTTGAGACCCGTTTACAGATTCCGTTTACAGACTGGAAAGGAGCAGAAAATGATGAAACAGGGAAGATTAGGATATAACAGCAGCAATGGAAGATATGGATTATTATCATCAGATTTATGGATTGATACAGGATTTCACTGCGGAGAAGGACTGGAAGTGCTGGTAGATGATGAATGGGTACAGACCAGAATGGAGATGAATCTGGCAAGAGAATGGTATCTGGTGGGAACGCCTTATTGTGGAGATTTGGAATATGTGCAGGCGAGGATACCAGAATAAACAGATCTATGATCCACTTCGGTCGGTGCAGAACAGACGTCCATAAGGACGTTATGCCCCCGGCAGGGCGCAAGGGGACTTTTGATGGACGGTACGGCTGTCGAAAGTGCTTTTGCGTTACTTTTGACAAAAGTAACAAAAGAGGGGCTTGTCCCCGATACTTCTCGAACTACTAATGTTCGAGAAGGTTCCTAAATATCGTATCCGGCGAAAATTTCTTAAATATCGCCATAACTGGCGTAAATAAAAATTATGTGCCATGTCTGGCACTCAAACAGAGAAGAGGTGAGAAAACATATGATAAAACGAACAATCAGTGGCATGATCGGAGCCGGCTCACTGGCTCATAACAGACGAGATTTTGTAGCAGAAAATGTAAATCCAGACAGAGTACAACTGAACATTTGTTATAAGAATGAGAATCTGAAAGAAGTTTATAAGGAACTGTTTAACGATGCTGTGGAGAGATACAATGTCGGGAAAAGAAAGGACCGGCAGATTGCAAATTATTATGAAAAAATCCGACAGGGTAAACAGGAGAAGTTGTTCCATGAAGTGATATTCCAGATAGGAAATCGTGAGGATATGGCGGTGGGAACGTCAGAAGGAAATCTAGCTGTAAAGGTATTGGACGAATATATGAAAGATTTCCAGAAGCGGAATCCGACACTTCGGGTATTTAGTTGCTATCTGCATCAGGACGAAGCTACTCCACATCTGCATATCGATTTTGTCCCTTATGTGACCAACTGGAAGGGAAAAGGAATGGATACTAGAGTTTCACTGAAGCAGGCATTAAAAAGTCTTGGATTTCAAGGCGGAAATAAGCATGATACAGAACTGAATCAGTGGATAAATCATGAAAAAGAAGTGCTGGCAGAAATCGCAATGCAACGTGGAATTGAATGGGAACAGAAAGGTACACATGAAGAGCATCTGGACGTTTATAATTTCAAGAAAAAGGAACGTAAAAAGGAAGTGCAGGAACTGGAGCAGGAAAAAGAAAATCTGACAGCAGAGAACGAAGGATTGATTTCTCAGATTGCGGACGCAAGGGCAGATATTAAACTACTGGAAGAAGAAAAAATTCAGTTCCAGAAAGATAAAGAAATAGCAGAAAAACGTGCCGAGAACGCAGAAACGGAATTGAAAAAACTGGAGGACAGAAGAGAATTCCTGCAACCGGTGATGGATAATGTCAGTAAGGAAATAAAAGAATATGGAATGATCAAAACATTTTTGCCGGAAGCTACAGCATTGGAACGTGCGGTAACTTATCGGGATAAGAAAATAAAACCCTTGTTCATTGAAATGAAGAATAAAATTGGTGCGATGGCTGCACAGGTTAAAGAACTTACCAGAGAAAGAGATAAGTGGAAAAGTAAGTTTCAGAAGAAAAAGCAGGAGCACGAGAACACTAAAAAGGAACTGGCAGAAGTTCAGAAGGATTATCAGAAATTATCCGGTGAGAAAGAAATTCTGCAGGGAATTGCAGACAGATATAACCGACTTTTACGCATGTTGGGGAAAGATATGGTAGAACGACTGGTGCAGGACGATATCCGGATGCAGGCGGAACTTGAAGCGAAAAAGCAGAAAGAACAAATGCCGAAAAAAATAAGTGATCGCATACCATGGGCGAAAGAACAAAGTGAAGAATACAATGCACAGATAAAAAAGAACAAAGCAAAATACAGAGGAATGGAGTTGTAAGAATATGAAGAAACAGATTTATGATGAAAAGAACGGACTGAGCTACACATTGCATGGAGATTATTATCTGCCGGATCTGGAAATCAATGAGGAAGAACCTACATATGGGAAATATGGAATAATGCGAAAACAGTTTCTGAAGGAACACAGGAGTGCAAGGTATCAGTATCTGGTACTTACCGGGAAATTGACGGAGCATTTGAATCAGGTCGATAAAGAAGCGAGAGAAAAAGTTGAAATGCTGGTGGAACAGATGGCTGAGCAGTGGGGCGTGACAGAAAAACTGAAGATGCAGGATCAGATGGAATGGGTTAGGAAAATGAATAATATTCGTAGCAGAGCAGTAGAGATTATAGATGTAGAATTGATTTGTGTTTAGGAGGACAAAGCGGCAGATATAATGTTAAAAGTAATTGCGTGCGCACGCATATTGCATTATAATACTGGTGGTTAGGAGGAATATATCTATGAAACTATTAAAATGGCTTTCAGTAACAGACCGATTTTACAAAATCTATTTGGATAAACAGCTTGCCCCCTTTGGAATCAACAACAGCCAATATATGTTTTTGATTAAAATCTGTCGTTCGCCTGGCATTTTACAGGATTCTTTAATGGATATGTTTTATGTTCATCCGAGCAATATTGTACGGACAGTTGCGGCATTAGAAAAGCAGGGAATGATTATGCGTTCCCCCAATGATAAGGATAAGCGGACGTGTAAGCTGTATCCTACGGAACGTGCGCTGTCTGTAATTGATGAGGTACAGACGGTATGTGAAAAGACAGAAGCTCTTTTATTGCAAGGCTTCAGGGAATCTGATAAAAACCTCTTTATTGATTTGCTGATTCAGGCAGGTGAAAATATTACAGCGGAACTCCGTATAGAAAGAAAGGGGGATGAATTTAATGACTGAGAATCCACTAGGATATGAAAAAATTTCAAAACTGTTGAAAGATTTTGCCATTCCCAGTATTATGGCGTCTCTTGTCGGCTCAATCTACAATATTGTGGATCAGATTTTTATTGGTCAAGGGGTCGGTTATCTGGGAAATGCAGCAACCAATGTTGCCTACCCGTTCTCTACCATCTGCCTTGCTATTGCACTGCTGGTTGGAATTGGCAGTGCTTCCCGTGTTTCCCTCTGTCTTGGACGCAAAGAGCCGAAAGCTGCCGCCAAAGCAGCGGGAAATGGTATTGTTCTGATGGGAATTTTCGGAATTATTTATTTGTTGGTTGGAGAAACTTTTCTGTCTTTGCTCCTAAAGGCATTTGGGGCAACGACAGATGTATTTCCATATGCAAAGCAGTATGCCAGCATAACATTGATTGGAATGCCGTTTCTTATTGTAACGAATGGTATGAGCAATTTGATTCGAGCAGATGGAAAACCAAAGTATTCAATGGTTTGCATGGTTATGGGAGCTATTATCAATACCATTCTTGATCCTATTTTTATTTTTGCTTGCGATTGGGGGATTGCCGGCGCAGCTTGGGCAACAGTTATTGGGCAAATTTTTTCCTTCATACTCGCACTCCGTTATCTATGGCGTTTCCAAACAATCCATTTTGAAAAAGAGTCGTTTTTATTGGACATCAAAGAAAGCATGAAAATTTGCAGCATGGGAATCAGCAGCAGCTCAAACCAGATTGCAGTTACCGTGATTCAAATCATTCAGTACAATTCGTTGACTTATTACGGCGCATTAACAAAATATGGAACAGATATTCCCTTAGCTGCTTGCGGAATCGTTATGAAAACAAATGCCATAATCCTTGCGATTGTTGTAGGAATCTCGCAGGGAACACAGCCGATTATCGGCTTCAACTATGGGGCAAGGCAATACCATCGTGTACGGGAGGCTTACCTGCTTGCGGTAAAATGGAACCTTGTTGTTTCCACAATTGCTTTCATCGCATTTCAATTTTTTCCGCAATCTATCATTTCGCTATTCGGAGATGGGGACGAGCTGTATTTTGAATTTGCTGTTTTGTTCATGCGTACCTATCTTTTCATGGTGTTGGTAAATGGTGTGCAGTTGCTTTCTTCCAGTTTTTTTACCGCAATAGGAAAATCGTTAAAAGGTGCTCTGTTGGCATTAACAAGGCAGACCTTTGTGTTGATTCCGCTTACCCTGCTGCTCCCGCTTCGTTTCGGAATTATGGGAGTATTGCTTGCGGGACCTGTTGCTGATTTTTCAGCGTTTATGCTATCTGTTGTACTGGTGGGTATAGAATTAAAAAAACAAAAAAATGACATGTAAACAACAGCCCTATGTGAAAACATTCTTTTTCCGCCGTTAAGTAATCAAGAAGCAAAAACTTAAAAACCGTTGCGATAAATTTTATAAATTTAGTAGGATAATATTTAGAAGTAAGGATTGAGAAAAATATGGAAACTATAAAATGGGTTCTATGTCCTATCTGTGGAAATAAAACCCGAACGATGATGCAAGAAGATACCGAATTAAAGAACTTTCCACTCTACTGTCCGAAGTGTAAACAGCAAACACTTAACTGATCTTGCAAAACGGAGAAAAACAGTAATTATAGCAACACATAATGCTAATATTGCAGTTGGCACACTTCCGTATATTAGTATACTAAGAACTCATGAGAATGGAGTATATAAAACGTATATTGGTAATCCTTTTTATGATGAACTTAGAAATATAAATGATGAAACAGACACTAAAAACTGGACTCAAGAAAGTATGCATACTTTTGAGGGCGGTAAAAATGCATTTTATGATAGGAAGGATATTTATGAATCAGGAAAGCAAAGTGATTAATGTACATTTGGAGAAAAGAGAAAATAAAGATTATTTAGTATTTGGCTTTGAAGAAGTTGCAGAAGTATGTCTTAATGATGATGAGAGTCAAAATAATTTGAAAAGTATATTTGTAAAGTTACTTACGGAGATTACAAAGTATCCAATTGAATTACAGTTTTTGGAAAAACCAGAATATAAAACAGGATTATATATAGATGTGTGTAAAGAATATATAAAAGATTTAAATAAAGAGATTACGAATGTAAGAAAAAATATGCCAGAAAAACTAAAAATACAGTGATAACACCATGATAACAAAAATTCCGGAAAACCACACGGACACAACGGAAAATCCGGATTTTTCCACACAAATCACATAAAAAATCACTATTCGTATACCGCAATACACCGGTCTGATATCGTGAAGGTGGACGTACTGTAGGATCAGGACGTGTTGCTACAATCATCGAGTAATCATAATCTGTTATCAGAATATTAACTCAAATATAAAAATGCAGGTAAGAATGGAAACATTCTTACCTGTTTTTTTATTTTATGCCCCGAGAAATTATGTTATGATATTAATAAAAACAGATTTAACCATAAGACAATTAATAGGAGAAGGAAAAATATGCAGAATCCAGAAATCCTGATTATAGGAGCGGCAATCATAGATATACTGGCCAGACCGGTGAATACCAAGGTGTTTGATACAGGTTCCTACCCTGTCGAAGATATTCATATGACAACAGGAGGGGATGCGCTGAATGAAGCAACGATTCTTGCAAAGACAGGACATAAAGTTCAATTAGAAACAGTAATTGGAGAGGACGAAGCCGGAAAATTCATATTAAATCACTGTCGGGAATGCGGTATGGTCATCAGAAATGAAAGTGTAAGGAATGAGCAGATAACCGGGATGAATGTGGTGCTTGTGGACGAAAACGGATCAAGAAGTTTTTTGACGAATCCGTATGGGACACTCAGGAGTCTTAGAAAGGAGTATATCCGGATGCCGTTTCCGGATAGTGTGAAGATTGTATGTTTTGCAAGCATTTTTGTGTTTCCTGAGATCGGACCGGTTGAATTAAAGGATATATTTAGGATCGCAAAGAGACAGGGGAAGATTGTCTGTGCTGATATGACAAAACGTAAGAAAAACGAGACAATAAAAGACATGGCAGATGCTTTTTCATATATAGATTATTTATTCCCGAATGACGAAGAGGCCATGCTTTTGACAAAAACCAGAAATGTAGAAGAGGCTGCAGAACAGATCAAACATACCGGTGTGGGGAATGTAATCATTAAATGTGGAAAGCGTGGCTGTTACGTAAGGACGGATGAGGATAAATATTGGATTCCGGCAGTAGAAGATGTGGAATGTATAGATACTACAGGGGCAGGGGATAGTTTTGCAGCGGGATTCATGAGTGCGTTACTGGCCGGCAGAAGTGTAATAGAATGTGCAAAGGAAGGCAATAGATATGGAGCAAAAGCAGTTCAATATGTAGGAGCAACAGAATGGTTAAGACATGAAATTTTAGATGGTAAATAGCGAAATCAATCTGAAAAATTCAAAACCGATCATATTTGGATGTCTATTTAGCCTGTGAAACCGTTTATTTAGCATGCGTGTGTTTTTCTATGTCAAAATATATGCATTTCTGTCTGTTAGTATCAATCATGTAGAGTATTTTAAAGGAAAGTACGGAATGCTTTACACAGAAAATATCCTTAGAAAAGGAGTTCAGATTCTTAAGGAATCTACAAAAGAGGATGTGAAGATCTGCAGGGTATCAGAGAATATTTTTTACTTCTGGTTGATGAAAACGGTAGAATTAGAGATCTACATACAACAACTAAAAGAGGCATTCAGAAAAAAAGGGGAAGAAGAGGATCTGCCATTTTCCTTCTCGATAGGTGCAATATACAATAATACAATAGGAAAAGAAAATATTGACGAATTGATTGACCGATGTGGAAAGATGCGTCTTCTAGATGAAAAGCATGCAGAAGCAGAGTTTATTGAAGGAAAAATGAAGATGTTATAAAAATGAAGATATCTGATAGAAGCACTGGTGCAGGTCGATAGAGATATTCACAGTATTTGACGGCGAGATGGATTTTATAAAATTAGGGGAGTTGTTGCTCGGGCAGTTTACTTTTGCAACAGCTCCCCTTTCTGCGAATATGCATGAAAAAATAATACTGCAATTACTAAATTCTATAAAGGTAATAGGAAAGGATTAGAATTTAACGCATTTGCAGGTCTTTCATGGCGAGGTGATATGCACCCTGTGCGGCAATCGGGATTTCTTCAGAGTTATCCAGCACGATATTATGGAACGTAGGATCATCTTTTAACAGATCATAAAGTGCATGACTGAAAGCACCGTTTCCATGGATGACAATACGTACATTCATGGTATCTTCAAAAAATGCTGCATTGTGAAGGGCAGAGAGATCACTTTCCAATACAACTCCGAGAACATAGTTCTGCAGATTATATTTTGACTGTTTGCCAAACCGATCAAAAAGTCGTGTGAGGAAGAGTGCACGTCCAATCCCTTCTTTGCGATGCATTTCACAGCCATACTGTATCATCTCCAAATTGTAGTGTTCCATTGTTGGGAATCCATGATCGACAGAACTGGATACAATTGTATCATTGACAATCGAATTTAATAATTCTCCGGAGAGTGTGGTGCTTGTAGCTAGTATTGTAGAGTTTTCGTCTACAAAAACATACTTATTATGAGAGCCAGGCAGAATATAGATAGTATTCTGACCGGCACCATACTGTTCAATCAAAGCATAAGTTTCTGTTTCTTCGCCGCGCATAATGTCAAATCTGCGCAGAGAATCAAGAGATTCAGAATTGGAAAGTGTATTTTTTATGCCGGGAATCAGAACAATCTCTTTTGAGAATACTTCCGGCAGATGTACACGGATCAGATGCTCCTGATAATTTTTCAGGCAAACAGGAGCAGTGAGATGTGGCACTTCAAGGATGCCAAGGTCGCTGGTCAGCATTCCGGACATATAGATTCCCTGAATATCATTATCGGAAACTGCACATTCAGTAAGCATGCTTTCAATCATATTGTGAATTGCTGTTTTCCACGCTTGGTTGCTGCCATTTATCGCAGACGTTTTGGCACCGATTGCTTGTGAGCGCTGTGTAAGGACTTGACCACTGGCAGTCCAAAGATAAGTTCTGGTATTACTTGTTCCACCGTCTACAGTTATTATATAATTCATGATTGACCCTCCTTGATAATGAGTATGAGTATATTGCTGTTATACTTAAATGAACGGATGAATATTTAATGTGAAATGGCGGTACAGTATCTATGTGCGATTTCCGTTAATTCACTGTATTTTTCTTCATTGGCTAATTTAGAAAATTCTCCAGCAATGCCGTAAAAGTCTGCACCGGATTTTTGCCATACAGTTATATTTTCAAGATTCACTCCTCCGGTTGGTCCTATAAGCGCCTGTGGGATCGGAGCTTTTATGGCTTTTATAGAATCCAGGCCAAGGATAGAAGCCGGGAATAGTTTGATCATATTTACTCCAAGTTCTAAAGCAGTAATGATTTCTGTCGGAGTCATACAGCCGCAGATGACCGGTTTCTGGTAACGGTTAGCACATTTTATAACCCCCTCATTGAGCGTAGGAGTAACAATATACTGTGCACCATGCTGAATTGCATTCAGACAGGATGCTTCGTCAAGTACAGTGCCGGCTCCGATCAACAGATCAGATACATTTTGATAGTGAGAAATAACCTGAAGTGCTCCGGGAGTATTCAGAGTCACTTCAATTGCCTGGATACCGCCTTTTTTTAATGCTTCAATTCCTTTTTGTGCTTTTTGAGGAGAATCTAAGCGTAAGATGGCGATAATCTTATTCTCTAACAGTTGATTTAAGATAGATACATAATTCATTTATAGCACCTCGATTGTTTGTAAATAATAACCAGTTCCTATATAGGAACTATAACACTAGAAAGGAATGGTGACAATTCTCAATTGATAACAAAAAAACTTGCCTAAATTTGGTAATATTGTATAGAGCATTCATTTTGGATATGATAAAATGAGTGTAAATGAAAGAGAGGAAGCTATTATGCAAGAAGAGAAAATGCACCGATCGACCTATCGGGTTTTGAAAATATTTGAGCTTTTATCTGCAACTTCGGGAGGAATGTCACTGACCGGTCTGGCACAGAAGCTGGAGATTCCAAAGGGAAGTCTTCATCCAATCATAAAGACTATGCAGGCAATGAATTTTATCAGAATGAATGATAATGGGAATTATACAATCGGGCAGGCAGCATATTTTGTGGGTTCTTCATATACGAAGAATTCCGATCTGTTACAGGAAATAGATTATGTTTTGAAGAATTTGTCATCTGCGGTTAATCAGACAGCATATTTTTCGGTATTATCCGGTGGTGAGGTTTTATATCTTTTGGAAGAAAGAGTACCGACCCCCATCACGATCCAGGCAAAAAGAGGATACAAATATCCGGCATATGCAACAGGTATTGGAAAAGCCCTGCTTAGCGGAAAGACAGAAAAGGACATTAAAACATTATATCCGGAAGGGCTATATAAATTAACAGAACATACAATTGATGATTTTGACACACTTTTCTCACAGGTGGAAGAGACGCAAAAATCAGGGTATTCATTTGAAAAAGAGGAATCGAATAAAGATGTGCAGTGTATTGCAGTCCCTGTAAAATATAAAGAAAATGTAATTGCAGGGATGAGTGTGGCTGTTCCGGTGTTTTACTATTCAGAAGAATTTGAAAAAAAAGCAATGGAAGAACTGAAAAAGGCAAAACAACATATTGAGAAACTGATTCAGGATAATACACAGGAGTGGGTATATTCACCATTGGAAACAGAAGCATAAATGGCATGACATGGGAGGTGCTGTGATGAAACAAAAAAATGGAATGCCTCTGGCGCAGGCAGCGGCAGAAGATATCATTGAGATGATCCGAACCAATCATATGAAGCCTGGAGACCGTCTGGAGAATGAATATGAACTGGCAAAAAAACTAAATGTCGGAAGAAGTACGGTCAGAGAAGCGGTAAAAAGCCTTGAAACAAGAAATATACTGACGATAAAAAGAGGAGCCGGAACCTTTATTTCGCAAAATGAAGGTGTAGCGGTAGATCCGCTTGGGATTTCCCTGATGGGAAAGGATGAAGAGATGGCATTAGAACTTCTGGATGTACGTATGATACTGGAGCCTGAAAGTGCAGCACTGGCAGCAATTCATGCAGATAAGAACGAGATTGCGGAGATATCCAGACAGAACCGGAAAGTAATCGGAATGATCAGACAGGGATTGAATCATCATGAAGAGGATGCACGATTTCATCAGCTGATTGCAGAGGCGACGAAAAACCGGATCATAGCGAAGCTTGTACCGATCATTCAGCAGTCGGTAGGACTGACTGTGGAAATGACGAGCAAGCGGCTGACAGAAACAACGGTAAGCTTTCATGAACAGATTGTCGAAGCTATAACAAGAGGAGATGCGAACGGAGCAAGAAGTGCAATGATAGCACATATCAGCGAAAACAGGATTTATATCATAAAAGAAATCGAACGAAAACGACGCTTTGAGTAGCAAAAAATGTAAAAAAGTAGCGAAAAATAAGGATGTCAGACAAGTTTTTAAAATGAAATCAAGGGAAAATGCCTTAAAATCAAGGTTTTTTGGCAATTGCCTCTTGATTTTTTTTTGACAAAAACCAAGACATCAGATGAATCTTTGGTGCTAAATTGTATATAATTAACAAGTATGCACAAAATAAATGGCGTAAATAGAGAAATAAATATACAATATTGCCAAAACAATGAGATGACTATATAATAAAAACATAAAGATTAATCAGACAATTACAAGGGAAATGGAGGAGAGCAAATGAAAGCATTAGTATATGCTGGACCTAAACAGGTAGAAGTTCAAGAGGTAAAAGAACCTGAAAAGCAGGACGGGAAAGTGAAATTAAATATCAGATATTGCGGAGTCTGTGGATCAGATATTGGTATTTACCTTGGAACACATCCAAGAGCAAAAGCACCATTGATTCTGGGACATGAATTTTTGGGGATTGTTGCAGAAGATGGAAAGAAATTTAAAAAAGGTGACAGAGTTGTCCCTTATCCGTTACTTTCCTGTGGACACTGTCTTGCATGCAGAAGTGGAAATGAACATGTATGTAATACACTGGGACTGATCGGGATTGATACAGACGGTGGGATGTGTCAGACCGTATACACAGATGAGGATGTGCTGTTTAAGGTTCCGGATGGGGTCAGTGATAAAGCGGCAGCAGTGATCGAGCCTCTTGCAGTACTTGTCCACGCAATTCACATGTCAGGATTTGAGGCACTGGACACAGCAGTGGTAGTTGGAGCCGGACCAATTGGAATGTTATGTGGAATCATGTTAAAACATGCAGGGGCATCAAAAATATTTATTTCCGATGTTGTTGAAAAAAGGCTTGAGATTGCAGAAGAACTTGGATTTATACCAGTGAATCCGGCAAAAGAGAATCTGGAAGGAGTTGTAAAGGATGCAACAAACGGCGAAGGATGTGATGTATTTTTCGAATGCAGCGGCGCAGCAGTGCCGGCAATGCAGATGACAGATATTACAAGAGTCCGCGGAAAGATTTGTATCGTATCAGTACATAAAAAACCACACGAAGTGAACTTAAGAGATGTGAACTTCAAAGAACAGACAGTGGTTGGAACAAGAGTATATACGAAAGAAGAATTCGGAAGAGCTGCAGATCTTACAAAAGAATTAGAAACAGAACTTGAAAAAATTGTAACACATGTTGTTCCATTGAAAGAAAGTGACAAAGTATTCGATATGATCGCAGATCCGGAGTGTGGAACAATCAAGATTGTGGTTGACTGTGAAAATGTATAAGGAGGGAATGGCAGATGTCCAGTAAGACAAAGTCAGTAACAGTGGTATTAATCGTACTTGCACTGGTTGCCGGAGTTGGAATGACAAAGGCAGGCAGTAAATATAAAACGCAGGAGAAGGTAAATCTTATTTTTGCAAATGTAACATCAAATTCGGCTAAAAAGGCGGGAGAAAAATTTAAAGAACTTGTAGAAGAATATTCAGATGGAGATATCACAGTAGATCTGTTCCAGGACAATCAGCTTGGTGATGACAAGACAGAAGCTGAAGGTGTACAGAATGGAGATATTGATATTGCAGTATCTTCCAGCAGTAGTTTATCAACACTATACAAAGATTATTACATTTACGATACACCATATTTGTTCTTAAATTCACAGGAAGTATATGATGTAGGATTTGATGGAAAAGCTGCACAGGAAATGTTAAAGGGTGTAAGCAAAGTTGGATTGAAGCATATGGCAATGTGGGAAAACGGATTCCGTAATTACACGAATAATGATCATGCGATTGAGACACCGGCAGACTGTAAAGGGCAGAAAATCCGTACAATGGAAAATCCAATTCATTTGAAAGCATGGAAATCCATTGGAGCAAACCCAACACCAATGGCATTCTCAGAGTTATTTACAGCTATGCAACAGGGAACTGTAGATGGAGAAGAAAACCCAATCGGAATTATTTACAGTAACCGCTTCTATGAGGTTCAGAAATACATTTCACTGACACAGCATGTATATACACCGTATGTAGTAGTTATGAATCCGGATAAATATGATTCTTTGACAGATGAACAGCAGAAAATTATTGATAAAGCCATGAAAGAAGCATCAGCATATCAGCTGGAAGTATCTGCAAAAGATGAAGAAGAAGGAATCAAGGAAATGGAAAAATATGGATGCGAAGTGAATACGTTGACGGACGATCAGAAAAAAGAATTCCAGAAGATCATTGAAGATGCAGATGTATTCAGTCTGGCAAAGAGTTCCATGGAACATCCGGAATATTTTGATGAGATTCAGAAAGAACTGACCCAGTATCGTGAGGAGGGAAAATAATGAAAAAAATTTTAAAATTCTTGAATGATTATCTGGAAGAGACAATCTGTATCATCCTGATGTCGGTTATGACAATTATCATATTCATTCAGGTTATTATGAGATATGTAATGCATAATTCACTTTCATGGTCGGAAGAACTTGCAAGATATTGTTTCGTTTGGCTGATCTACATAGGTGTGGCTTATGGATGTAAACTGATGAAACATATAAAAATTGATGCGGCATTAAAGTTGTTCCCGGAAAAAGTAAGACCGTATATTACAATTGTTGGCGAACTTCTGGTACTTGCATTCGCAGCATACATCGTTGTGACAGGTGTAGAACTTACATATAAACAATGGCTGTTCGGAAAAGTGTCACCAGCGCTGGGAGTTCCATTGCAGTATATCAACGCGGCACCGGTTGTCGGATTTGGTCTGGTTGTAATCAGACAGATTCAGGCAATCTGGTATTTGGCAGGAAAACTGCCGGAAAAAAACGGGGGTGAAAAATAGTGGTTGCAGCAGTTTTATTTATCGCATTAGTTGTTACTTTAGTTTTAAATATGCCGGTTGGAATTGCAATTGGAGTATCTTCTCTTTGTGCAATTTTGGCAGACGGACGTATCAGTTCCTTATATATTGTACAGCAGTTGGTTACAAGTGCTGACTCCTTTCCACTGATGGCAATCCCGTTATTTATTCTCGCAGGAGAACTGATGGGTGCAGGTGGTGTATCCAAGCGTCTGTTGAATGTATGTAACGTATTTTTGGGAAGATTCACAGGTGGACTTGCGACAGTAACTATTGTGTTATGTATGTTCTTCGCAGCAGTTTCCGGATCTGGTCCGGCAACCGTTGCAGCAATTGGTTCCATGGTAATTCCGACCATGCTGGATAAGGGCTACAGTAAGAGCTTTACTCTGGCATTGATTGCTACGGCAGGTAGTATCGGAGTTATCATTCCACCAAGTATCCCGATGGTAATTTATGGAGTATCTACAAGTACTTCCATCAGTTCTTTGTTTATGGCAGGTTTCCTTCCGGGTATTTTAATCGGTTTTTCTCTGATTGTTGTTTCTTATCTGTATTGTAAGAAACAGGGATGGAAAGGTGATGAAAGAAAATATACGGCAAAAGAAAAACTTGCAGCAATCTGGGATGCAAAATGGGCATTATTAAATCCAATTATCATTCTTGGTGGAATTTATGCAGGAATTTTCACACCGACAGAGGCAGCAGCTGTTGCAGCAGTATATGCATTTATCTGCGGAGCCTTTATTTACAGAGAGTTTAATATCAAAGAAATGTTTGCAACAATTGGAAATGCATGTAATACAACAGGAACAACCATGGTAATCATTGGATGTGCTACAGCATTTACAAAGATCCTTACGATTGAAAAGATTCCGGGAGCCATAACAAATGGAATCATTAACTTTACAGACAATAAAATCTTAATCTTATTATTGATCAACGTATTACTACTTATCGTTGGATGCTTTATGGATACCACACCGGCGATGATGGTACTTGCACCGATCTTGTTACCGATTGCAGTACAGTTCGGCGTAGATCCGATCCACTTTGGCATCGTAATGGTTGTCAACCTGGCAATCGGATTCATTACACCACCTCTTGGAATCAATCTATTCGTTGCATCGAGGGTTGGACGGAGTGATCTGGAAACGGTATGCTCCGGAATTATAAAATTTATTCTGGTAATGGTTGTGGATTTATTACTGATTACATTTATCCCGGCAATCAGTATGACACTTCCGAATATATTCATGAAGTAACGAGGAGGGACGGCAGCTATGAGTATATTTGATCTGACAGGAAAAAAAGCAATTGTAACCGGCGGTTCCAGAGGACTTGGCCACGGAATGGCAGAAGGACTGCTGGAAGCTGGATGCGAAGTTGTAATTATAGGAATCAGAGAAACAATTAAAGACCGTGCAGATGAATTCAACCAAAAGGGATTCAAGTGCACGGGAGTACAGGCAGATCTGGGAGATGAAATAGCATTAAAAGAAGCTTTTCAGGAATCGCTGGCAGCACTTGGCGGACATCTGGATATTCTGGTAACCGCACATGGTGTACAGAGCAGACATCCATCGGAAGAATTTCCGATGGAGGACTGGAAAAGAGTGCTGGATGTGAATCTGACTGCAGTATTTGAATTGTGTCAGCTGGCGGCAAAACAGTTCATGGCACAGGAGAGCAAAGGAAAGATTATTACAGTAGCATCGATGCTGTCATTCTTTGGCGGATATACGGTACCTGCATATGCGGCATCCAAAGGCGGTGTGGCTCAGATTACCAAAGCATTCTGCAATGAATGGGCAGAAAAAGGAATTAATGTAAATTCCATTGCACCGGGATATATGGCGACTGAAATGAATACAGCACTTCTGGATCCAAACAATCCGAGAAAAGAAGCCATCACAAACCGCATTCCTGCAAAGCGTTGGGGAACAGCGGAAGATATGAAAGGTCCTTGTGTATTCCTGGCATCGGATGCATCTGACTATCTAAACGGAGCAGTCATTCCGGTGGATGGAGGATATCTCGTGAGGTAGAGACAGAACATATAGAGAAAGTAAAGACATTGAATGAAAGATAATAGAAAAATATGACATAATCGGAGGAACAGACATGAAAGTAATTATTACAGACTGTGATCATGACAGTATTGATATTGAAAAGAAAGTATTTGCAGATGCAGGAATGGAAGTAGAACTGAAACAGGCAATCACAGAAGATGAGGTGATTGAGCAGTGCCAGGACGCGGAGATATTTATTGTACAGTATGCAAAGATTACAAAGAAAGTAATGGATAACTGTCCGAAATTAAAATATGTTGTCCGTTATGGTGTTGGAGTAGATACGATTGATGTACCGGAGGCTACGAAGCATGGTATTCAGGTAGGAAATGTACCGGACTATGGAATGAACGAAGTGGCAGATCACGCAATTGCACTGGCCATGGTAATGGTAAGAGAAGTTGTAAAAATGAATCAGTTTACAAAGAATGAAAAATGGGATTATACAAAAGCAATTCCAATCCACAGATTCAGCGAACTGACAGTTGGAGTTGTAGGACTTGGAAGAATTGGGCGTAATTTTGCAAAGAAAATGCATGCACTTGGTTTTAAAGTAATCGGAACAGATCCATATTTTAAAGCGACACCAGAGACGGATGAATATGTGACAGCAGTTTCTGTAGAGGATATTATTACAAAATCAGATATTATTTCCTTACATTGTCCGGCAGATGGAAATAAAGATTTATTCAATGCAGAGACATTTAAGAAGATGAAGAATTCAGCAGTGCTGATCAATGTGGCACGTGGAGGAATCATTAATGAAGCAGATTTGGATGAGGCGTTGAGCAATGGAGAAATTGCAGGAGCAGGACTTGACTGTATGCTTGGAGAGCCGGTAAGTAAAGATTCACCATTGTTTAAGCATGAAAATCTGGTTGTAACACCTCATATGGCTTGGTATTCGGAAGAAGCAGCAAGTGAACTGAAGAGAAAGGTTGCAGAAGAATCTGTAAGATTTGCCAATGGTGAAGCAATTCATTATCCGATCAATAAACTGGCATAGGAGGTAGAAGACATGGCAGAAGAATTATTGAAACAGATTGAATGTATGGGGATTCTTCCGGTTATCAAATTGAATAATGCAAAGGATGCGGTTCCGCTCGCAAAAGCATTGTGCGAAGGAGGACTTCCGTGTGCAGAAGTTACATTCCGTACAGACGCTGCAAGAGAATCCATTGCGGAAATGACGAAAGCTTATCCGGAGATGCTGGTAGGAGCAGGAACTGTATTGAATACAGAACAGGTAGATGCGGCAATAGAAGCAGGGGCGAAATTCATCGTAAGCCCTGGACTGAATCCGGACACAGTTGAGTATTGTGTGAAGAAAGGGATTCCGATTCTTCCAGGATGCTCCAGCCCAAGTGATATTGAGCAGGCGATCAAATATGGACTGAATGTGGTGAAATTCTTCCCGGCAGAGGCAGCAGGCGGATTGAAAGCAATCAAAGCCATGGCAGCACCTTATAGTCAGATCCGTTTTATGCCGACTGGTGGAATCAATCCATCCAATGTCAGCGATTATCTCGCGGAAGATAAGATTCTGGCATGTGGAGGAACCTGGATGGTTCCTGCGGCAGAGATAGAGGCGGGAAATTTTGATAAGATTAGAGAATTGACAGAACAAGCGGTTAGAAGCATGCTCGGATTCAGACTTGCACATGTAGGAATTAACTGTGAGAATGAATCGGAGGCTCATCTAGTAGCAGGAGCATTTGATACAATGTTTGGATTTGCGCCAAATGAAAATCCGAGTTCTATCTTTTCAGCAGGATATGTAGAGACAATGAAAAAACCATATCTTGGAACAAAAGGACATATTGCAATTGCGACATATTCTGTAGAACTGGCGAAAGCATATCTGGAAAGAAAAGGTGTCAAGTTTAATGAAGATAGCACCGTTTACCGGCCGGACGGAAAAATACAGGCAGTTTATATGGCAGAAGAAGTGGGCGGATTTGCAATCCATCTGGTAAGAAAGCCGAAGGAAGCATAGAGGCATATTGCAGGAAAGGAAAGACGAAATGGGAAAGACAATATTATTTGGTGAACCAATGGCACTTTTGATCGCAGATACGACAGGACCATTAGAAGAAGTGGAACATTTTACAAGAGCAATGTCAGGGGCAGAAGTGAATGTATCGATTGGATTATCGAGACTTGGACATCCAGTAGAATATCTCACCAGACTTGGTGACGATCCATTTGGACATTATATTGCAAATGCATTAAAAAAGAATGAGATAGGAACTTCTCTGGTTACATATGATGATGTGTACAGAACCGGAATTCAGTTAAAGAACCGTGTGACAGACGGAAGTGATCCATATGCGCCATATTACAGGAAAGGGTCAGCGGCATCGCATATTACAATCAGCGAAATTGATGCGATTGACCTGACAGATGTAGAACTGGTTCATGTGACTGGAATTCCACCGGCACTTTCGCAAAGTGCAAGAAAAGCAACTTTTCGCTTGATGGACAGAGCAAAGGAAGCTGGAATATTTATTACATTTGATCCCAATCTCAGACCGGTGTTGTGGGAAGATGAAGAGACGATGTGTACTGTGCTCAACCAGCTGGCAGCGAAGGCAGATATAGTACTTCCGGGGATCGGTGAGTGCAAGATATTAGCAGGAACAGAAGATAAGAAAGAAGCAGCAGATTTTTATCAGAAGCTGGGTGTGAAAACAGTGATTATCAAAGATGGATCGAAAGGTGCCTATGTGCAGACTGCAGACGAGAATTATGATGTAGCAGGCTATAAGGTAGAGAAAGTTGTAGATACCGTTGGAGCCGGTGATGGATTTGCAGTCGGAGTTTTAAGTGGAATTCTGGAAGGATTGGATCTGAAGGATAGTGTAAAAAGAGGAAATGCGATTGGAGCAATTCAGGTAATGAATATCGGAGATAACGAAGGGCTTCCGACACCGAAAGAATTAAAAGCATTCCAGGAAAGCAACTAGACAGAAATATATAAAGAAAAATAAGGATTTTACTTTTTTAGACAGAATGGATATGTTAAAATAATCAGAAGAGTGAAATCTTAGATTAAGAGGTATGAGATGCGTAATTCCCATGCCTCTTTTTTTAAGACAAAGGAAAAAGAGGAGGAAAATGAAATATGGAAAGTCATAAGATTATCCAGGTAGAAGAAAAAGTACCATTGAAACTATTGCTGCCACTTAGTATCCAGCATATGTTTGCGATGTTTGGGGCATCGGTGCTGGTGCCGTTTATATTCGGAATCAATCCTGCGATCGTACTTTTTATGAACGGTGTGGGAACGCTGATCTTTATCGTGGTGACAAAAGCGAAGTCACCGGCGTATCTGGGATCTAGCTTTGCATTTCTTGCACCGGCGGGTGTTGTGATCAGTAAGATGGGATATCCGTATGCATTGGGAGGATTCGCAGCAGTTGGATTCTGTGGATGTATCCTGTCATTTATTATTTACAAATGTGGAACGAAGTGGATCGATATTGTGCTTCCGCCGGCAGCTATGGGGCCCGTTGTTGCGCTGATCGGACTGGAATTATCAAGTTCTGCTGCAGGTAACGCAGGCTTGTTGGAGGATAAGATCGATCCAAAGAATGTACTTGTATTTGCAGTGACGCTGGGGGTTGCGGTATTTGGAAATATTTTATTCAGAGGATTTTTATCAGTTATCCCGATCCTGATCGCGGTAGTCGCAGGATATCTGACAGCACTGGCATGCGGAATTCTGGATTTTACACAGGTAGTAGAAGCTTCATGGTTTGCAATCCCGAATTTTCAGATGCCAAAGTTCGATATGGGTGCGATTCTTATGATCCTTCCGGTACTGCTGGTTATCACATCCGAGCATATTGGACATCAGGTTGTGACAAGCAAAATCATCGGAAGAGACTTGTTAACAGACCCAGGACTTCACAGATCCCTGTTCGGGGACAATTTCTCAACAATGGTATCAGGACTGATCGGATCAGTACCGACAACCACATATGGAGAAAATATCGGAGTTATGGCAGTGACAAAAGTATACAGCGTCCGTGTAATCGGCGGGGCTGCGGTTCTGTCTATTATCTGTTCATTTGTTGGGAAATTGTCGATGATGATCCAGACAATTCCGGGACCGGTTATCGGAGGAATCTCGTTCCTTTTATATGGTATGATCGGAGCATCTGGTCTTCGTATTCTGGTAGACTCCAGAGTAGATTACGGAAGATCCAGAAACCTGATGTTAACATCCATTGTATTTGTAACCGGTCTGTCCGGAATATCTGTGAATATCGGAACCGTGTCATTGACAGGAATGGTTCTGGCATGTGTTGTTGCCATGGCACTTAGCCTGATATTCTATATCTTAGATAAATTAAAGCTTACCAATGATCGGGAAGCGTAAGGTCTTCTTTTCTCATGGCGAGTGAAGCACCAGGGACGGAGAAGTTTGGCATACCATCTTCGTTCCAGAAGACTTTTCCTATATAAGCATTTCTTCCGGCATCATAGAGTGGTTGATAATCGCCTTCACCTAAGTAGCGTTCTTCCTGACGTGCGTGATAGACCATAAGATCTTCGGTATCGTCAGTGGAGCGGGTGAAGCTGTTGTGTCCGGGACCAAAGAATCCGGTAGTGCGGCTGCTGTGAAATACAGGATAAGGAAGTTTGGTCCAGGAAGAAGAGTCCAAAAGATCCGAGTCTTCTTCTGCATATAAAAGTCCCATGTTATAAAGAGCATCTGTACCACTTGCGGAGAATGTAAGAAAGATCCGACCTTCGTGTTTGATAACGGCAGGTCCTTCGTTTACCGCAAATCCGTGAAGTTCCCAGTTATATTCGGGATGAGTCAGAAGAACAGATGGAGTACAGATCGTCCATGGATTAGATAATTTTGCAATAAAAATATCAGAAATATTATTCGTTTTCTGTGCCCATACGAAATAATCTTCCCCTCTATGGTGGAAGAAGGTATGATCCAGAGAAAAATCGGTAAAAGCAATATCATTTTCCACAGTTGTCTGAATTGGACCCTTGGTGATCCAGGGATCATTCATTGGATCATTGCCGGTGCAGGCAAGACAGTGCGGACGGATCCGCCATGAAGAATGGTCGGAAACGGTTGTTGTGTAATATACATACCAGCCACCCTGGATATAGTGAATTTCAGGAGCCCAGAGGTGTGGACTGACACGGTCCGGACCGATGGGTTCTCTTTCGTATATGACTTTTTCTGTATAACGTCCGGAATTATCGGTCAGATCTTCGAGTGTATCAGCGCAGCGGAGAATGATGTAAAGATACTGATAAGTACCATTTAAGTTATGTCCGGCATCGGTATGGGAACCAAGGAAATAATATTTTCCGTCGGTGTGTTTATAAATATAAGGGTCGGCGCGGTGACTGATGATTGGTGTTGCATAATCATTATCCTGAATGTGTCCGACACCGTTTTCGTTTCGGATGATATTACGGTTTTCTTTCATTCCGTTTGTATACGTGATCTGTACAGTCTCAGATGTAGATGTTGATTTTTCTACAGACTGAATGCATACAGGTTCCGGTTTCCCATATTTGCTCTGTAAAGAACAGAGGGAAACAATGGGGATAGTTTCACCATTCGGATTTTGATTTCTGAGTGTGTCGGTAGCAGAAAGTTCATCGCAAGGAAGTGTAATCGGAAATCCACCGTTAAGTGCATACCAATCCTTTCGATTATAGCTGTATTCAAGATAATAATGGTTTTTTTCTGGTTTTTCCCATGAGACATTCACGGATCGTATAAAAGCATATGTCTGCTTATCATGATATAATTTATCTGCCATAGGAAGTGTAAGTGATTGCTTCATAAATCCTCCTCAGGCATTGTATTTATTAGAAAAATAAGGCTTGATTTATTTTAGCATAGAATTAATTGGTTGACAAGATAGAAAAAAGTGTTCTAAGATAGTAAAAAAGGGTGACAAATATGTGATTTAAAACCCAAAAATGAATAAAGGGGAAATAAAAATGGTTACGATTAAAGAGATTGCAAAGGAATGCAATGTCTCTGTCGCAACGGTATCAAATATCTTGAATCACAAACCAGGCGCCAGTGCTGAGACTAGAAGAATCGTGATGGCTAAGATAAAAGAGCTGAATTATAAGCCGAATACTGTGGCGAGGAATCTGAAGACCAAGAATACAAGGACAATAGGAGTAATTGTTGAGGATATGACGATCTTTAGTATTCCGGATATTGTAGACGGAATCACGGAGCATTGTGAGGAAAATAATTATCAGATCCTTTTGATTAATCTGAGATTATTTAAGAAATACAATGATTTCTATTATCACAGAGATGATTATTATGGACGGGTTGAACAGGAAATAGATAAATTAATCGCAAGGCAGGTGGAGGGAGTTATCTATGTAACTGCTCATGAACGAGTTATGAAATGTATCCCGGAAGGACTTCCTGTGCCGGCTGTCATGGCATACGGATATACACAGAATAAAAATATCCCATCTGTTGTGGTAAATGATGAAGATGGAGCACATCAGATTGTCAAGTGTCTAATTGACAATGGGCACAGGAAGATAGGAATCATAACGGGGAAACAGGATAGTATTCATACACAGGAAAGACTTTTGGGTATGCAGCGAGCACTTTATGAGAATCAGATCCTGTATAATCCGGAAATGGTATATTATGGGGACTGGAGCAGACAAAGTGGTTATAATGGTACGGATCAATTGCTGGAACAGGGAGTTACAGCAATCTGCTGCATGAACGATCTTATGGCCGGTGGTGTGTATGACAGAATAGAAGAAAGAGGAATGTTTCCGGGAAAAGAGATTTCGATTACCGGATATGACAACCGTGAACTTTCCGGATATTATAAGCCTCCGCTTACCACGATAACCTTGCCGCTTCATGATATTGGTTATACAGCAAGCGAAGTGATCATGCGTATGGTGGAAGAAAAAGAGTTGAAAGAGCCAGATGGTATATATCGTGTCGGATGTCATATGTTAGAACGGAGTTCGGTCAGAAGTCTCAATGAACTGTATGATTGAAATAATGAAAATCAGAAAAAATAAGCACTTACAGAAGAAAAAAATGTCTGTAAGTGCTTATTTTATTAGTGATTTGTGCAATGTGCATAAAATTAAACGTTTAAGTTTTACTTGCATTTATCATAAAAGTGAGCGTATAATCTAATCAAACAAAAAAACAGGCAGATATGATAAAAAAATGAGCCTGAATAAAGAAAAATGCATTGTATAATTAGAAAAAAGGGAAAATGTAGAGAAAAAATATTAAACGATTAAGTCAGGAGACCAAAGGTAAGGCTATGGGGAGAAGTTATGAATGACAAGAAACTGAAAACAGTACCGTTGAATAAGATTAAGATATCAGATCAGTTTTGGGACAGATATATACATCTGGTGAAAAATGTGCTGATTCCGTATCAGTGGGATATTTTAAATGACAGACTTCCGGATGTGGAGACGAGTCACTGTATCGAAAACTTCAAGATTGCGGCTGGAGAGTCTGATGGTGATTTTGAAGGGGCTGTATTCCAGGATACAGATGTTGCGAAATGGCTGGAAGCAGCCGCTTATTCACTGGCGGCGGAGCCGGATGAACATTTGTCCTATCTTGCAGATAAAACGATTAACCTTATAGGACGTGCCCAATGTGAAGATGGATATCTGAATACATATTTTACGATCAAGGATCCGTCAAAACGTTGGACAAACCTGAAAGAGGGACACGAATTATATACGGCAGGACATATGACAGAGGCAGCAGTTGCGTATTATAAAGCAACCGGCAAAACAGAGTTTTTGGATATTATGAAGAAATTTGCAGATCTCATCTGCAAGACATTCGGACCGGATGAAGGTCAGATTCATGGGTATCCGGGACATCAGGAAATCGAACTCGCACTTATCCGTCTGTATCATGTAACCGGTGAAAAGAAATATCTGGAAACAGCAAAGTATTTTATTGATACCAGAGGAGTGGGAGAAAATTATTTCCTGGAAGAAGAAAAGAAAACAGAATACAAACAGATATTTCCGGAATTTACAGGATATGATCCAAGATATTCGCAGTCACATCAACCGGTAAGAGAACAGAAGACGGTTGAAGGACATGCAGTAAGAGCGGTATATATGTATTGTGCAATGGCAGATCTGGCATATGAATATAAAGACGAAGAAATGTTAGAAGCCTGCAAGACATTATGGGAAGACATGACGAAGCGTCAGATGTATATTACAGGAAGCATCGGAGCATCCGGTCTTCTGGAACGCTTTACAACTGACTATGATCTTCCGAACAACTGCAATTATTCAGAAACATGTGCATCGATCGGACTTGCTCTCTTTGGAAGAAGAATGGCACAGATCACAAAAGATGCTTCTTACATGGATGTAGTAGAAAGAGCACTTTATAATACCCTGTTATCAGGAATAGCACAGGATGGAAAGAGCTTCTTTTATGTAAATCCATTGGAAGTGTGGCCGGATAACTGTATTGACAGAACTTCAAAGGAGCATGTAAAACCTGTGAGACAGAAATGGTTCGGAGTTGCATGCTGTCCGCCCAATATAGCGAGAACACTGGCGTCCATGGGACAGTACATATATTTCACGGATAAGAATACAGCATATGTGAATTTATATATTTCGAATGAAACTCAGATTGAACTGGAAGAAGGATCATTAAAGATTCAGATGAAAAGTGACCTGACGAATACCGGATGTATCCAGATGACAATAACTCCTGATGGAGAGGGTGAACACAGACTGGCACTTAGAATACCGGATTATGCGAAGTCTTATACCATCAAAAGAGATGGTAAGATTCTGGAAGATTTCAAGATCATTCAGTCTTATCTTTTAATAGAAGATATCGAAGAACAGATAGAGATCGGAATTGACTTTGAGGTATCTGCGAAATTCGTAAGAGCGAATCCGAATGTCAGAGAAGATGCAGGAAAAGTTGCTCTGGTAAAAGGGCCGTTAGTATATTGTCTGGAAGAAACAGACAATGGGAAAAATCTCCCATCGATTTTTGTTGATACAAAACAGGAGCTGCAGGAAACATTTGAATCAGAACTGCTTGGTGGAGTAACTACGATTCGGTTTACCGGAAAGAAACTGAACATGGATGCATGGCAGGATGGTGCGTTATATGATGCCAGAGAGCAAGTGCTCGAAAATGTAGAACTCAAAGCAATTCCATATCATTGCTGGGATAACCGCAAAACCGGTGAGATGCTGGTATGGATGAAAGAAATGTTTTAATTATTTTGAATCTGTCAGGGAACATAGACCCTGTAGAGAAATAAATACCTAATAGAAGGAGGAAAATCTATGAAAAAGAAAGTAGTGTCAGTGCTTCTTTGTGTAGCTATGACAGCAACTATGTTGCTTGGATGTAGCGCAGGAAGCGAAAAGAGTGATTCTAAGAAATCATCTAAGAGCGAATCGGGCGGAACAACAGAAATGAAAGTTGATGGGGATGCAACAACGATCAATGTGTGGACATTCATTGAGTTGCATCAGGAATTCTACACCAACATGGCTAAAAAATGGAATGAAGCACATCCGGATAAGAAAGTGAAATTAGTACTTTCTAATATGCAGTACGATGATATGCACAACAAATTATCGCTTGCACTGGAATCAGGAAAGGGAGCTCCGGACGTTGTTGATATTGAGCTCGGAAAATTCCCTTCATTCACAAATGGTAAGATCGGACTTATGGATCTGACAGATGCGATCACACCATATAAAGATAATGTGGTTGAATCCCGACTTGACATCTACGGAAAAGATGGAAAATATTATGGATTCCCAACACACGTTGGTACAACAGTTGCATTCTACAATGACGATCTGTTAAAGGCTGCAGGAATTGATTATACAACAATTAAGACCTGGGATGACTTCAAAGCAGCTGGTGTGAAATATCATGAAGCAACAGGTAAGAATTTTGCATGTGCAGAGACAACAGCTCAGTGGATGGTTAACCTGATGCTGGCTCAGAAAGGTACAGATTATCTTGATAAAGATGGTAACCTGGATCTTACAAATGATAAAGTTGTAGAAGTGCTTCAGTACATTAAAGATATGCAGGATGCAGGCGCACTTGCAACAGTAGCAGGCGGACAGCCGGATAATGAAGAAGCTTATCCGGAATATAACAGTGGTAACTTTGCGGTACAGATTATGCCATTCTGGCAGACATCAAGATTTACAAACTATATGTCTGACCTTGAAGGAAAGATTGCTATCGCAGCTCCTCCGGTATTTGGAGATAATGATGCAGTTAAGACGATCGGTGGCGGTGGAACCGGTACAGCAGTTGTAAAATCTTCTAAGAATGCAGAACTTGCAGCTGAAGTATTTGCTTACATCAAACTGTCTGAAGATGCGAACAAAGAAGTTTGGAACGTATTAGGATTTGATCCTGTTAATACTTCTGTATGGACAGACACAGAGCTGACACAGAATCCGGATAACCAGTTTGTAAAATACTTCAAGACAAAACCATTCGATACTCTGCTTGAACTTCAGGATAGCATTGGAGGACTTGATTCTTATACAAGTTCAAAATACCCATCTATCAACAATGAGTTCTGTACAACAACACTGAACAATATTTATGAAGAGGGAATGGATGTGAAAGATGCTCTGAAACAGTCTCAGGAAACTCTCGAAAATGAATTCGGTGGCAAATAAGATTTGCAATTAAGCAATTAGCAATGTAATAATCAGGGGGTTGCGAGCAAAACTGCCGCAGCCCCTTCTCTAATAAGAAGGAGGATACATAAAATCATGAAGAAATTTTTCTATTCTCAAAAATTAGCTCCGTATGTGTTTATCCTTCCTTTTGTCCTTACTGTTATATTTTTCTGGGCAGTTCCAATCGCGAACGGAGTCCTTTTAAGTTTTCAGGATGTATTACAGGATAAATGGGTTGGGTTGGATAATTATAAGAGACTTCTGTCCGATAAAATCTTTTTAAAAGCTTTGTTTAACAGTACACGTTATATGATTGGAACGCTTGTACTTCTGATCCCGTTTCCAATGTTATTTGCAACACTTCTGAATAGTAAGCTGATGAAGAAACCTGGATTTTTTAAATCTATCTACTTTCTTCCGGCATTAACATCTGTCGTAGTTGCAGGTACGATCTTCCGTTTGATGTTTGGTGAGATGGAGACATCTTTAGCTAACCAGGTGATTGGGATGTTCGGACTTGGACCGATTAAATGGTTAAAGAATGATCTGACCGGATATTTTGCACTGTTACTTTTAGCATGTTGGAGATGGACAGGTGTTAATATCCTGTATTTCCTTGCCGGATTACAGAGCATTTCAACAGATCTTTATGAAGCGGCTTCAATCGACGGAGCGAACAAGTGGCAGCAGTTTACAAAAATTTCCCTTCCGCTTTTAAAACCTACAACGGTATATGTGTTAACAATCAGTATATATGCCGGACTTGCAATGTTCAATGAAAGTTATATGTTATGGAAAGGCAACAACTCGCCGCAGAATATCGGGCTTACGATTGTTGGGTATCTGTACAGGCAGGGAATTGAAAAACGTGCAATGGGATATGCCTGCGCTGTAGGTCTTGTGCTTTTGATCATTGTCATGATCGTAAATATGATCCAGCTGGCAGCTACGGGAACGTTTAAGAAGGAGGAAAGATAGTATGGGCGAAAAGAGAAAAAATAAAGACCGGCTTTGTACTGTATTGATGATCATCTTCTTCTTGATCCTGGCTATTTTGGTAATCCTTCCAATCTATACGATCTTTCTTGCCAGCTTTAAACCGGGCGGAGATCTTCTGCAGTATGGTCTGAACCTTGGAATCGACTGGAGCCGTATGAGTCTGGATAATTATGTATTGTTGTTTACAGGACAGCATGATTACTGGAGATGGTTCTTTAACAGTATTTTCCTCACGGTCGTTACAGTGGTGGCAACACTTCTTGTAAGTGCATTTGTAGGATATGGATTTGCAGCCTATGAATTCAAAGGAAAGAATTTAATGTTCGTTATTGTGCTCCTAATCTTATCTGTTCCGCTGGAAGTTATCATGCTTCCGCTGTACAAACAGATGACAAACTGGGGACTGATGGATAGCTATATTGCAATCGTATTACCATTTGTTGCGCATGCATCCACGATTTTCTTTTTCAGACAGTATCTCCTGGGACTTCCGAAGTCGCTTCTGGAGGCAGGACGAATCGATGGGGCAACAGAGTATGGTATCTTTTTTAGACTGATCATGCCGATTATGAAACCGGCTTTTGCGGCAATGGCAATCCTGAATGGTATGAATGCATGGAACAATTACCTGTGGCCATTACTGGTAATCCGTTCTTCGGAAAAATATACACTGACACTTGGACTGAACACTTTGATCAACCCATACGGAGATAATTATTCACTCCTGGTTGTGGGTTCGTTCTTCTCGATTATACCAATCTTTATACTGTTTGTATGTTTTCAGCAGTATTTTATTGAAGGTATGACGGCAGGTGCGGTAAAAGAATAATCATTGCAATAATAGGAGGGTGAAAATGAGTAAGACAGCAAAGATGATCATTGATAAAGATTTCCAGATTTCAAAAGTAGATGAAAGAATTTATGGTTCTTTCATTGAACATCTTGGACGTGCGGTATATGATGGATTATATCAGCCGGGCAATCCGTTGTCAGATAATGATGGATTCCGTAAAGATGTCATTGATCTGGTAAAAGAACTGGATGTACCGATCATCCGTTATCCGGGTGGAAACTTTGTATCTAATTTCTTCTGGGAAGACAGTGTAGGACCTGTAGAAGAACGTCCGGCACGTCTGGAACTTGCGTGGAGGAGCCTGGAAGAGAATAAGATTGGATTAAATGAGTTCGCAAAATGGACAGATAAAGTAAATTCCAATATGATGATGGCGGTAAACCTTGGTACAAGAGGGATTGCAGATGCCTGCAACCTTCTGGAATACTGTAACCATCCGAGTGGAACAAAATACAGTGACCTTCGTATCAAACATGGTGTAAAGGATCCTCACAACATCAAGGTATGGTGCCTCGGAAATGAAATGGACGGACCGTGGCAGCTCGGACACAAGACAATGGAAGAATATGGACGTCTTGCAGAAGAGACGGCAAAAGCAATGAAACTGATCGATCCGTCAATTGAACTGGTATCCTGCGGAAGTTCTGCACTTGATATGCCGACATTCCCGAAATGGGAGTCTACAACACTGGAAAGTACCTATGATTATGTAGATTATGTATCAATGCACCAATATTATGGTAACCGTGATGATGATACTGCAGATTTTCTTGCATGCTCTGATGACATGGATGAATTCATCCGAACAGTCATCGCAACATGCGATTATGTAAAAGCGAAAAAACGTGGAAAGAAAGACATCAACATTAGCTTTGATGAATGGAATGTATGGTTCCATTCAAATGCAGCTGATGACGACATTACCCAGAACCACCCATGGCAGGTAGCACCTCCGATGCTGGAAGACATTTACACATTTGAGGATGCACTGGCAGTTGGTCTGATGCTGATCACATTGTTAAAACATGCAGACAGAGTAAAGATTGCCTGCCTGGCACAGCTGGTTAATGTTATCGCACCGATCATGACAGATCAAGGCGGCGGAGCAGCATGGAAGCAGACGATCTTCTATCCATTCCTTCACGCTTCCAAGTATGGTCGTGGCGTAGCACTGATGCCTCTGGTACAGACAACAAAGCATGATACGGCAAAACATGAAAATGTTACTGACGTAGAAAGCGTTGCAGTGTATAATGAAGAGAAAGAAGAGCTTACAATCTTCGCTGTTAACCGTACACTGGAAGATGATATTGAACTGACAACAGACTTAAGAGGTATGGAAGGATTCCATCTGACAGAGCATATCGTAATGGAAGAAACGGATCTGAAACTGATCAATAGTTCTTGTGAAGAGAAAGTAGTACCGAAGACAGTAGACCGCTCGAAGATGGATGGCGGAATTATGACAACTCTTCTTGGAAAAGCATCATGGAATGTAATCAGATTAAGTAAGTAGAGGCGGTTAAGATATGAAATTTTGGGCAATTGACAGTCCGGTAATGAGAGTGCTTGGACGACTGGGGGATATTATTATATTGAATATGATATTTGTGGCTGGATGTATTCCGGTGATTACCATCGGAACGTCCTTAAGCGCTCTGTATACGGTAGCAATGAAGATGGCAAGAGGGGAAGATCCGTCGGTATGGAAGGAATTCTGGAAAGCTTATAAGAGAAACTTCAAACCGGCAACCATCTGCTGGTTGATCATGGCTGTCATTGCCATATTGCTGTTCGTGGATTTTCGCTTGATCGGAGTCCTGAAGGGAAGTGGTATGTACAGTATTATGCGTGTTGTGCTTGCGGTAATCCTTGGAACATGGATCTTGATGTTTCAGTATCTGTTCCCATATATTGCAAGATTTGAAAATGGAATTTTTGCGACATTACGCAATGCATTGCTTCTTGCGGCAGCGCATATTCCGTCCACAATCGTAATCGTGGGACTGAGCGTTGGATCCGTGATTTTGACCTTGTTCACATCCAGATCATTTGTCGTTGCAAGTATTATATGGGTGTTTTTTGGATTTGCGGTACTGACGTATGTACAGGCGTTTCTATTGTGTAGGATTTTTGAAAAGTATGAATAAGCAAATTGTATTATTATTGTTCCAATTATCTCCTCGTAGAGGATGAAAACGGGCGCTGTATTATGCAGCGCCCGTTTTTAAAGCTCATCAATAATCTGCTGTAAGATCTTCTCTACAGAACCGGTAACATGAGTTGCGTATTTATCGATGCCTGGTGCTGCATTCGCCATGGCATAACTCGTTCCGGCGATCTGTAGCATCTCAACATCGTTATACTGATCTCCGAATACGACGCAGTCTTTTGCATCGATATGTAAATGATCGATCAGATCTTTCAGTGCGCTTCCTTTGTTGGCGGTCGGACAAATAAAGTCTACCCAGAGATTGCCGGAAGTAACCACTTTAATGTCGGAAGAAAACATTTCCTTTAAATGTTTTTCGCATTCATCAGTTCCGCTGTAGTCGCAGACTGCAATCTTCAGGATTGGTTCCGGAATTTCAGTTTTAGGATCATCGATGAATTTCATGTTATTCTTAATCACATTTACCATGTGATCATAGAATTTCGGATTTTTTGAGGTGCTGTAGCAGACACGCTCGCCGGAGATAATGCAGTTGTATTGTGGATATTTGGCAACTTCATCCAGAATGCGGTAAGCAAGATCCTGTTCGATAATCCCTTTGGAAATGGTCTCTTCATTATATATGCAAAGAGAACCATTTTCAGCTATATATGCGATATCATTCTGAATAGGAGTGAACAATCTGCGCAGATTCAGATACTGGCGTCCGCTGGCCGCTGCAAACAGGATTCCATGCTCTTTTAGTATACGGATCTGGTCGAAAACAATTGGATTTACATCATGTGCACCATTTTGAAGTAGTGTGCCATCAAGATCGCTGGCAATTAATTTAACCATAAAAAACTCCTTATATAAAACATTTCTGAAAACATTGATATTTATTTCGCTACTAATTATAATATAAATGAGTAAAATATGAAAGATAAAGGTAGGAACGATAATATGAAGATTGGAATTGCGAATGATCATTCAGCGGTAGATATGAAGAATGAGGTTGTGGATTATCTGAAGAGTCTGGGACACGAAGTGGTGAATTATGGAACGGATTCGTATGAAAGCTGTAATTATCCGGAATATGGTGAAAAGCTTGGTAATGCAGTGGCAAGTGGAGAGGTCGATCAGGGAATTGCAATCTGTGGAACCGGAGCAGGAATCTCTCTTGCAGCGAACAAAGTGAATGGTATCCGTGCGGTTGTATGCAGTGAACCATATACTGCAAAGATGGCAAAAGAGCATAATAATGCGAATGTGATTGCATTTGGAGCACGTGTGATCGGTATTGAAACTGCAAAATGTATTATTGATGCATGGCTGAATGCTGAATTTGCAGGCGGAAGACATGGGATGAGAGTGGACATGATCATGGATATTGAAAAGAGAAATCACAATCTTTAGAAGAACATATGTGATATGTGGTTATGAAAAAAGCACATGAAGTAAGACGTGTGAAAAGCCCGGATGAAAAATCCGGGCTTTTCGTATGATGATAATTGGAGAAATGAATAATAAATGTATGAAGTATATATTTATTTCTGATGTTCTGCTTCATACTCTCTGAAAGCATCTACCTTTGGCTGAGAAGAGCATCCCGGAACGAATTCGTTTGTCAGGAAAGCATCTGTTAATTCTTCTCTTAATTTGTTTCCGATGGTGAAAGCTCCCATACATGCGATGTTGGCATCGTTGCTGAGACGCGCTCTTTTTGCTGAGTAGATGTCTGAAAGTAATGCCGCATAAGCCCCTTTTACTTTGTTTGCCGCGATGGAAACACCAAGACCTGTTCCACAGATCAGGATTCCGCGGTCATATTCACCGGAAGCAACAGCCTCTGCAACTGCAACTGCTGTGTTGGCGTAGATTGGATCTTCGCTTCCGAAATCTTTGATCTCTCCATAGCCCTTATCTTCCATAAATTTGATCAGTTCCTCTTTTGCCTGCTGTGCGTTTGGATCACATCCGATTGCGATTTTCATAATAATTATCCTCCTTGAATTATGAATTGATTTTTTTATTAAAGTAACATCTGATAAAATGTCTTCTTACTATATAAAGAAGCTTTATTTTGCGCCATGTGCGCTGATTGCATCCCGGATCAAAGTATTGAATTTGTCTGCCTGCCATGCGGCACGTCCTGTGAACAACCCGTCGATGGATGGCTGAACGATCAGATCACATGCATTGCCAGGATTTACGCTTCCACCGTAAAGTGCCGGAATCTCATCGGCTGCATCACCGAAGATCTCACATAAAGTTGCTTTGATGACTTTGTGCATTTCTTCTGCATAATCAGCAGAAGCAGGAGTTCCGTTGACTCCGATGGACCATACAGGTTCGTATGCCACCCAGATGTTCTTGGCGTCTTCGGCAGATACACCATGAAATCCTACCTTTAACTGTGTGCGGAGCACTTCGGCGCTGATGCCGAATTCTTTTTCTTCTGCAGTCTCTCCGATACATAAAAGAGTCTTGAATCCATGTTCCAGTGCGCAGAGAACTTTCTTGTTCTCTTCTATATCGGTCTCGCCGAATACATGACGGCGTTCGGAATGACCGATCATGACAAGGCCGATGCCTGCTTCCTGAAGCATCAGAGGAGAAATCTCTCCTGTGAACTGTCCCTGCTCTTCCCAGCACATATTCTGTGCACCCAGACGGATATTTTTCTGGTCGATTGCTTTCGAAGCACTATCCAGAGTAGTATAAGAAGGAATGATGAATAATTCGATTTCATCCCTGCTTATATCTTTTGTCAGAGATTCCAGATCCTGAAGATAGGAAACGGTATCTTTTATATTCTTGTACATTTTCAGGTTACTTCCAAAAAAAAGTTTTTTACTCATGATACCCTCCGTTTTCGATATTTTGTTTTATTTTCTTTTTTTATGATTATATTCCTAAAGTGGTAGAAAAGCAATGATAAAAACAAAAATAATCGAAAGAAAAAGAAAATATAGAAAAACACTGATAAAACGTTAACAAACTGTTAAAATATGCACAAAAACAAGAAAAAGAAACTATGCAATTGTGATAAAGTTACAAAACAAACAGAAAAACTGTTGCAAAAACAGAAGAAGGAATGTAAGATATAAACATCAAAACGAAAACATAAACAAAAATAAACGAAAGGAAAATAAAAGATTATGAGTACACAGTATAAACCAGTTACAGCAATCACAATGGGAGATCCTGCAGGTATCGGACCTGAGATCGTAGTAGGAACAATGTTGAGCGAAGAAATCCACGACTGTTGTCGTCCGTTTGTAATAGGAAGTATCGCGATCATGGACAGAGCTGCAAAGGTTCTTGGAAAAGAATTGAAATACAATAAGATAGAAGATCCATCGGAAGCAAAATATGAATTCGGAACCGTAGATATCATTGAGACGGGCGATTACGATACAGATTCTATCGAGTGGGGGAAAGTTCAGGCACTTGCAGGACAGATGGCAGTTGACTGGATCATGAAATCCATCGAACTCGGAGAAGCAGGAAAGATCGATGCAGTTTCTACAGCACCAATCCACAAGGGAGCAATCAAACTGATCGGTGTAAAAGAACCTGGACATACAGAGATCTATCAGAATGTAACACATTCTCCATACGCTCTGACAATGTTCTCTTGCCACAAATTAAGAGTATTCTTCGTAAGCAGACATATGTCACTTGTAGATGCATGTCATTACGCTACAAAAGATGTCATCCTTGAAGATGTTATTAACATTGACAAAGAGTTAAGAAAAGTCGGAATCGAGAATCCACTGATCGCAGTTGCAGGATTAAATCCGCATAACGGAGACAACGGATTATTCGGGCGTGAAGAGATTGATGAGATCGAGCCGGCGGTAAAAGCTGCTCAGGAAAAAGGAATCAATGCAATCGGACCTTGTCCGGCTGACTCCGTATTCCACATTGGAAAATCCGGTAAATTCGATGCAATCCTTTCTTTATATCATGATCAGGGACACATCGCTTGTAAGACGTTAGACTTTGAAAAATCCGTAACACTTACATTCGGACTTCCATTCATCAGAAGTTCTGTAGACCATGGAACAGCATTTGACATTGCAGGTAAAGGAATTGCAGGATGTATCAGTCTGATCGAGTCTACAAAAGTAGTTGCAGAATATGCGGCAAAACAGCATGAGAAAAAAGAGAACTAATTCATAAATTTATAAAGGGAAAGTAACAACGAAGATACACAAAAAGGATTGGTGGATTCTTTTTGTGTACAGAGACTAAGTGAACGGATAGAAAGAGAGGAATGCATCATGCCTTTGATAGGAGCAGTTGCGGATGACCTGACAGGAGCAACAACGACAGGTGTATTATTAGCAAGATCGAAAGCAAGAACAGCAGTATTTTTTAATGAAGAAGCAGCGCAGAAAGCAAGAGAGACAGCATCTCTTGACGCAATTCTGATCAGCAGTAATTCAAGACCACTTCCAAAAGAAGAAGCATATGAGAAAGTAAAATCAGCTACCAATGCATTAAAAGCGATGGGAGTAAAATACTTTTCAAAACGTATTGATACAACGTTGCGCGGCGGCGTAGGCGTGGAAGTTGATGCAATGTTAGATCAGCTGAATGAAGATACAGTGGCAGTTGTCGTGCCGGCAATGCCACAGTCCAGAAGAATCCTTGTTGGCGGATATTCGGTGATCGATGGCGTGGCATTGATTAACACACCGGTTGCACAGGATGTACGTACACCGGTAAAAGAAAATTACATACCAAGACTTCTTGCAGGCCAGACTGGAAGAAAGGTCGGACTGGTTACATTAGATCAGGTTCTGAAAGGAAAAGAAGGAATCAGGGAAGCGCTTACAGAAGTAAGAAATGATGGCGCAAGTGTCATCATTGTTGATGCGATCACACTGGAAGATGTGGATCAGATCGCACAGGCCTGTATTGAGCTTGACTGGGACGTAGTTGCAGTGGATCCGGGACCGTTTACTTCCAAACTTGCGTACAGAAGAAGACTGATCCAGGAAGAACAGCCGAATATCCCACCGGCAGCAAGTGAAGAAGGAAAGACAGTCCTGATCGCAGCCGGAAGTGCAACGCCGGTTACGAAGAAGCAGATGGAGGTATTATGTGAAGATTCCAGACATGTCAGAATCAGCGTAGAACCGATTCCTCTGATCAATGGCGGGGATGAAGCGTTAGACGAAGCGTTCAAAGCAGTGAACAAAGCAGTCGAACTGATTGAAAGCGGTGAACAGCCAAGAGCGATCCTGTTTGAGACAGCACTTCACGGAGAACTTCTGAATCTGGATGAAGAAGATAAAAAACATGGCTATGCAGGCGGAATGAGCGCAAACCGTATCAATGCCGGACTTGGAACCATTATCTCGCAGGTACTGGAACAGGTCGGAAGAGAACGAATTGCCGGTCTGTATACTACAGGTGGTGACACGATGGTAAATGTATGCTATCAGCTGGGAGTTGAGTGCATCGAAGTGATGGACTATGTGATTCCACAGACAGACGTCGGAAGACTGGTAGGAAAATATGACGGACTTCCGGTCGTAGGAAAAGGCGGACTTACAGGAAATGACAATACAGCCTGCGATATCGTAGAGCGTCTGTTTAAAGAATCAGCAAGATAGCATCGGGGAAAGCCATCCTGATCATAAACGAAAAAACGCATCAAAAAAGAGAAAAGGAGAGAGAACATGAGCGAAGAAAACAAACAGCCTCAGGACACAAGAAAAGATCTTGATATTCTGAACAAAATGAAAAACCTCCCGGGAGGTCTGGTAATCATCCCGTTGGTAATTGCGGTTGTACTTGCAACATTTGTACCGCAGGTATTCCAGATCGGAGGATATGTAACAGCACTGTTCTATGAAGGAAATGCATGTATGATGGGATTCTTCCTGATCGTATGTGGATCTATGATCGACATCAAACAGGTAGGTATGCCGCTTTACAAAGGTGTAATTATGACCGGTACCAAGTTCTTGCTTGGAGTTATCGTTGGTCTTATTGTTGGTAAGATCTGCGGACCACAAGGATTCCTTGGAATCGCACCATTCGTATTGATCGCAGCAATCACGAACTCAAACGGATCACTGTATATTTCCCTTTCTTCACAGTTCGGAAATGCAACAGATACAGGAGCAATCTCAATCCTGTCACTGAATGACGGACCATTCTTTACACTGATCGCACTTGGTGCAACAGGACTTGCTAATATCCCGATCAAATCCCTGATCGCAGTATTAGTACCACTGCTTATCGGATTCATCTGGGGAAATCTGGACAAAGGATTCCGTGATGCATGTAAGACGGCGCAGCCGATCGTAACATTCTTCATGACGATTTCTATCGGCGCGAAGACTGATGTTAAGACAATTCTGACAGCAGGAGCTTCCGGTATCGTACTTGGACTGATCTCTGCAGCAACAGCAGTTATCTTCTTCTTTGTAATCAATCTTCTTCTTCCAAAGAAGGAAAGAAATGCGATGGGTGCAGCTATCGGTACAACAGCCCTGAACTCAGCTATGACACCTGCAGCAGTTGCAGAAGCAGATCCTTCAATGGAAGGTATGGTAAGTATGGCAACAGCACAGTGCGCGACAGCATCTATCATTACACTGTTCCTCTGCCCGTTCATTACAGCAGCATTTGATAAATGGATGCAGAAGAGACAGAAAGGTATCTACAGTCCGGAAGGCTGGGCTTATGATAAAGTAAAAGCAAACTAATCTGAACCGTAATACAGATAACATTTCAGTCCTTTTATATGTCAAAGTATAAAAGGACTTTTCTGAAAAAAGAAAGAAATAAAAATACAGGAGGTTATGCTATGAGTACACCAGAGAATAAGGCAGAAGAAAATGTAACAACAGAAAATGAAACGACAGGATTAGCAGATGCGATCAAAGAAAGCCGGATGACAGTGAACATGACAAAGGAAGCGTTGTATGATTTCCTCTTGTTCCATGCATATTCCAAATTCAGCGGTTTTCTGGTGAATATCCTTGGACTGGCAATCATTTTTCTGGGAATCTTTTCTTATACAACAGGAAAGGTAAATGGTGCGGGGGCAGCACTTTATCTTGCTGCGGCAGCACTGTTCCTCGGCAGTACGCCGATCCAGCTTAAGATGCGGGCAAAAAAACAGGTTGTTATAAATAAAGAATATAATTCGCCGGCAGAGTATACATTTTCGGAAGCCGGTATTATGATAAGGCAGAATGGAGAGAGCAGAACCTATGAATGGGATCATATAGAGAGAGCGGTAGTGACACCGAAGACGATTGGAATCTATTATGCACCGGAATGTGCAATGATTCTTCCAAAACAGGATTTTGGAGACCAGTTTGTACCGATATTTACCATCATTGCCACACAGCTTGGACAGAGTAAGGTGAGAATGAGATAACAGAGAAAATATGGGGATTGTTTTGAAAAAGGAAATGGCTGTGTGCTTGACAATATAAACAGATAGTGTAAACTTATTTATTAAGAGATAGTTGCAGGGAGGCAGCCATGGAAGAACGTAGAAATGAGATATTAAGAGAACTTGACAGAAAAGGAAAAGTAAAGGTAACAGATCTGAGCAGGGAATTCGGATGCTCGGAAGTGACGATCAGGAATGATATCAAAGCGATGGATATAGAAGGATTGTTGAAGCGCACCCATGGCGGAGCGGTGAAGCTGGAAACGGCAGAAACTGAAAGCGGAAGATATTCGACAGAATCCCTCTACCGGAATGTCGCACAGAAAAAGCAGATTGCGGAAATGGCTTATGATTTTCTGGAAGACCGGGATACGATCATCATCGATGATGCGTCGACCAGTTTCTACCTTGCCAGGGAGATCCGGAACCATCCGGAAAAAAGGATCGCGGTTGTGACCAATTCCCTGATCACCGGAAATGAGCTGGCGGGAGTCGGACATGTGGAACTCTTTATGATCGGAGGCTATGTGACGGGACATCTTGCGGCAACAATGGGGGATGTGGCAATCCAGAATATGTCAAAGTTCCATGTGGATAAAGCATTTATCGGTGTTCACAGTATTAATTTTAATGTGGGTCTTACTTCCATTGCCACGCCACAGATGGAAGTGAAAAAAGCAATCATGAAAGCAGCAGAGAAAGTATATGTACTTGCAGACAGCAGTAAATTCGGAGGCGGGTATCTGTCTGTAATCTGTCCGACAAATGAAGTATATAAGATTATTACAGATGACGGAGTTTCTAAAGAGAATGTCAGTAAAGCAAAAGAACTGGGTGTTCCACTTGTGGTCGCGTAATGAAAGAGGAATGTGATGGAGAGACAGCAGAAGGCTTATAAAGGCGTAATTGATTACTTTAAAAAGAAGATTTTGGATGGAGAACTTCGTCCGGGGGAGAAACTGCCGCCGGAGCGGGATATCGCAGAACAGTTGAATGTAAGCCGTAATTCAGTGCGGGAGGCAATCCGTATCATGGATATGACAGGAGTAATTTCTTCGCAGCAGGGCTCGGGAAATTATATTACCTGCGAATTCCAGAAAAGTCTTGCGGAGACGATGACGATGATGTTTGCCATGAATCAGATAGACTACAGGCAGATCAGTCAGATACGCCAGGCATTGGAATGTCTGGCCTTTTCGCTTGCAATAGAGAATGCAACAGATGGTCAGATAGAAGAAATGGAGAAAGCAGTAAAGGAACTGGATCGGAGTCAGGATGATGTAAAGAATGCAGCACTGGATAAGAAACTGCATTATACGCTCTCACAGGCGTCGGGCAATATACTGGTGCAGGATTTTCTGGAGGCATGTTCCGGTGTGATCGATTCATTTATCCACGATATGCGTGCGGAGATTTTGCGTACGGAAGAGAAAAAGAATTTGTTGAATGAATGTCATAAAAAGCTGATAGAAGGGTTGAAAGAGAAAAATAAAGCAAAAGGCCTGGAGGCTTTGGAACATCATTTTACGTTGATCAATGAGATTTTGGAAGAACGGGAAAGATAGAAAAACAGAAGAACATTTGGCGTAATGTTTCATATTTTATAGCAGATGGGATTGGTTCCTGTCTGCTATATTTTTTGCCTGTAAAGAGGCAGAAATGAAGGGGCCCCTGATTTTATAAAAGATGATAAGAAAGGAACATAGCTATGGCATATTCGATCATGTTGGATGCCGGACACGGCGGTACAAAAGATCCGGGAGCAGTCTATAAAGGAAGACAGGAAAAGGATGACAATCTGAGACTGGTGCTGGCAATCGGAGAGATCCTGTCTGACAGAGGACTGGATGTGAGATATACACGGACAACGGATGTCTATGAAACCCCTTATGAGAAAGCAATGAAGGCAAATAATGCAGGAGTAGATCTCTTTATTTCAATTCACCGGAATTCATTTCCTGCCGATAATGAGGTGGAAGGAGTTGAAAGTCTGATCTATGATCTGTCGGGACTCAAATACAAGATGGCACAGGATATCAATGAGCAGCTCGAAGGTGTAGGCTTCGTGAATCTGGGCGTGAAAGCAAGACCGGATCTGGTGGTTCTGAAACGTACAAAAATGCCGGCGATACTGGTAGAAGCCGGATTCCTGAATTCGGACACAGATAACCGTCTGTTTGATAATAACTTTGAAGATATCGCACAGGCAATTGCAGATGGGATTCTGGACACATTGGAAAGTAATGGGCTGATCAAAGAAGAAAAAGTTCCGGTGTACCGGGTGCAGGTGGGCTTGTTCCGGAATCAACGCTATGCGAACCGGCTGCAGAATGAACTTCTGGAGCAGGAGTATCCGGTGTACATTGACCGGTCCGGTCCGTATTACAGAGTCTATGTAGGAGAATTTGATAATTTAAATGATGCGGTACAGATGGAGCGCCGTCTGAAGCGGGCAGGATATCAGACTTTGATCGTGCAGGGGAAGATTTAACATAGATTTTTCATTGCCGGGGTATTTTATTTAACATAGCCTTTCTATACTTGAATCAGAAAAAGAAATAAGAGTAAAGATTCAAAAAACGGGAGGCGTTTAGAGATGAGATATCTGTGGAATATGTTGAATAAAGAATTTACAATAGAAGGGGCTGTCAGTGCCTTTCTGGTAATTAATATGATTGGATGGATGGCAGCAACGATGGGAGCGGGAATGCTGATCTGCAAATTTTTGGGATTTTCTATCACGGGTAATTTGGAAAATCTCATGTGTGCAGGAATCTACGGAGGATTGATCGTAGGATTGGTCGGGGGCAGCTTATATCTGTACGGGTTATACAAACACCACTCCATGGAATAGAAGATAAATTAAAAAGGGACTTGTTTTACAAAACAGTGTAAAACAAGTCTTTTTTTAGTTCTGGCATATACAGGAGAATATGATGGAGGATGGTATAGCAATTGACACGAGGATCATTTCATAATATTATGGAATTGCTTTAGGAGTGTTAAGACAACAATAAAATGTGTATGTATGAATAAAAGTAATAAAAAGATGGAGGAATAAAATGGCAGATAGATTACAGTTTAAAGAAAAGCTTGCGGGAGTACTTGCGCTTGCAGAAGATCAGAATGGAAAGATTACCGTAGATGAAGTGGAAAAGTATTTTGAAGGGGACGGACTTTCGCAGGAACAGATGAATCTGGTCTGTGATTACCTGTTATCGATGAAGATGGCGGTGATCGGTTATAAACAGGCCGGAGGTACGGTAAAAGAAGCGGAAAATGAAGAACAACAGCCATTAAGCCCGGACGAACAGAAATACGTAGAAGAATATCTGCGAAGTCTTGGCGATATGAATGAAGAGACACCGGAAGAGGTGCGCATGGCATATTATCTTCCGAAAGTGGTAGAAGAAGCAGTGAGACTGCATCATCCGGAAGTGTTTATCGGTGATATGATCCAGGAAGGAAACATTGTACTGATGCTGGCATTAAAAGAGATCCAGAAGGAAAAAGATGAAGAAGAGATTCTGGAACAGATACGTGCCGGAATGCTGGCAGCGTTGGAGTCGCAGACAGAAGTAAAGAGAAGAGATCATAAGATGGTTGAGAAAGTTACAGAACTTGATGAGACGATCAAGAGTATGAAAGAAGAATACGGACGTAAAGTCAGCGTGGATGAAGTTGCAGACAGACTTGGAATCAGCGAGGATGAGATCGAAGATATTCTGAAACTTGCCGGAGAAGAAGTGAAAGATGAAGAATAAAAAGGAGACGGGGATTAATCCTCGTCTCCTTCTTCATCTTCCGGTTTTGGTTCCGGCAGATATAAATGTACACTTTCAATTCTGTTTTTATCTAATTTTTCTACAACTAGATGGATGTCGTCTTCGGTGGTGACGCCGTCGCCAATCTCAGGAAGCCGGTCCAGATGCTCGATAATGAATCCACCGACGGAATCATACTCTTCTGAGGTCAGATCAAGATCGAGCCTGTCATTTAAGTCATCCAGATTCATGGAACCTTCTACGATATAATCGCGTTCACCAACCTGTTTGATAAAGTCTTCTTCGTTTTCGTCATATTCATCATGAATTTCTCCGACGATTTCTTCCAGGATATCCTCTAATGTGATCAGTCCGGAAGTTTCGCCGTATTCATCCAGAACGATGGCAATGTTAAAAGAAGCCTGGCGCATCTCCACAAGTAATTCGGAAATATTCTTATATTCGTAAGTGAAATAGGCCTCGCGCATAAAGTCGCGGATATGAAACTCTTTTTCTTTGTCATATAAGAGAAGATCTTTCATATTGATCGTACCGACAACATTGTCCGTTGTATCTTCAAAAATCGGAAGACGTGTGAATTTGTCCTCGCGGAAAATGTCGATCAATTCTTCGTAGGTGGCATTTACATCGGCGAACGTAACATGAACTCTTGGTACCATAACATCTTTCGCTTTCGCATCGCCAAGATCAAATACGTTATAGATCATCTCTTTTTCGTCAGATTCGATGACACCGCTTTCGTGGCTGACATCTACGATCGTACGGAGTTCGGATTCTGTCATCTGTTTATTTCCGGCATTCGGATCGATGTGAAGAATGCGGAGAATGATATCCGACAGCGTATTGATGATAAATACAAATGGTGTCATGACTTTGATGTACAGATTTATGGCCGGAGCATAACGAAGAGACATCTTTTCCGCATGCAGTGTAGCCATGGTCTTTGGCGTGATCTCTCCGAAGAGAATGATCAGTACAGACAGAACTGCACTTGCCACTGCCACCATAGATCCGCCAAGATTGTAAGCCAGGGTGGTAGTAAGGGAAGCGGCGGAAAGATTCACCACATTATTACCGATCAGGATCGCACTCAGCATCTTGCTGGTATCATCGGTAATACGCATAACGGTTTTTGCCCGCTTGCTGCCTTCGTCGGCAAGACCGCGGATACGCATTCGGTTTACCGTTGTTAAAGCTGTCTCCGCAGATGAAAAAAATCCTGAAAGAATCAATAAAATCAATAGAATAATGAGTTGTATCGCGACACTCGTGTCCAATTGTATAATTCACTCCTTTAAAAAATAAATACTTGGCACTAATATACCGCATTTGAGGCAAATTTGCAAGTGTACGTTGAATTTACCGGGCGTTTAGTGTAAGATGTAAGTACTGTCTGAGGGCAGGAATTTTATGAACTGAAAATTCTGTATGATATAGTAGCGGTTGGAAGAAGAACAACCTGACAAAAAAGGTGGAGACAAGAATGAATCAGGAAATAGGAAAGAAATTATTGAGTATTTTAAAAGTGGAACAGGTAAAAAAGGATGAACCGATGAAGATTCACACAACATTCCGTGTGGGAGGTCCGGCAAGCTATTTTGTGACACCAGAGACGGAAGAAGAAGTTGCAAAAGTGATCGAGGTGTGCACACAGAAAAATGTTCCTTATTATATAGTAGGAAATGGAAGTAATCTTCTGGTATCCGATCAGGGATATGAAGGAGTGATCATCCAGATATATAAACAGATGAATCAGGTGGAAATTACAGAAAATGAGATTCACGCACAGGCGGGCGCATTGCTTTCCATGATTGCTAACCGTGCAATGGAAGCAGAACTTACAGGTTTTGAATTTGCGGCAGGAATTCCTGGAACACTCGGAGGAGCGTGTGTGATGAATGCCGGAGCATATGGCGGGGAGATGAAGGATGTACTGGAAACGGTAACCGTTCTTACCCGTGACGGGGATGTAAAAACGTTGACAAAAGATGAACTGGAACTCGGATACCGTACCAGTGTGATCGCAAAAAAAGACTATATTGTATTAAGTGCGGTGATCAGACTTGAGAATGGAAAAAAAGAAGAGATCAAAGCCGTTATGGATGACCTGAAGGAAAAAAGAATTACAAAGCAGCCGTTGGAATATCCGAGTGCAGGAAGTACATTCAAACGCCCGGAGGGATATTTCGCGGGAAAGCTGATACAGGATGCAGGACTTCGTGGATTTCAGGTCGGAGGAGCGCAGGTGTCTGAAAAACATTGTGGATTTGTAGTGAATAAGGATCAGGCAACAGCAGCAGATGTGATGAACCTGATGAACCAGGTGTCTGATAAGGTGTATGAAATGTCAGGAGTACGGCTTGAGCCGGAAGTAAAGAGACTGGGAGTGTTCTAAGATGAGATGTGTGATCGTTACCGGAATGTCCGGGGCTGGAAAAAGTACAGCACTTAAGATGCTGGAAGATATGGGATATTTTTGTGTAGATAATCTGCCGGTACCGCTGATTCCGAAGATGGCAGAACTGTTAAGCGTGCCGGGGACGGAGATCAACAAGGCTGCTCTTGGAGTAGATATCCGGAGTGGACAGAATTTTTATGAACTGGAGAAGATATTAAAAGAGCTGGACCGGTCAGGAACAAGATTTGAAATCCTGTATCTGGAATCCAGTGATGATGTACTGATCAAAAGATATAAAGAGACAAGACGATTTCATCCCTTATCCGGAAAAGACGGGAGAGTGGAAGAAGGAATTAAAGAAGAAAGAAAACGACTGGAATTTTTAAGAGAGCGTGCAGATTATCTGATTGACAGCAGTCATATGCTGACAAGAGAACTGCGTGCAGAACTGTCAAAGATTTTTGTGGAAAATAAAGAATATAAGAATCTGTATATATCCGTATTGTCATTTGGATTCAAATACGGAATACCGGCAGATGCTGACCTTGTATTTGATGTACGTTTTCTTCCTAATCCGTATTATATTGATGAACTGCGTCCGAAAAGCGGGAATGACAAAGAAGTCCGGGAGTATGTCATGGATAATGACAAGGCAAGAATATTCCTTGCAAAACTGACGGATATGGTGGAATTCCTGATTCCGAATTATGTACAGGAAGGTAAGACACAGCTGGTGATCGGGATCGGATGTACAGGCGGAAAGCACCGGTCGGTAACGTTGGCGAATGAATTATATGAAGCATTGAGTAAGAATGATAATTATGGTATCCGTATCGAACACCGTGATATTGGAAAGGATGCTGTCACCAAAGCGAGGTAGAAAGTCAGATGTCATTCTCGGGAAAAGTAAAAGAAGAATTATTGGAACATTATGCCAGAGCAAGACACTGTGATATTGCGGAATTGTCTGCAATTGTTCATATGTGCGGAGCATTTGGAGTGGGATACAAAGGAGTGTGCTGTCTTAAAGTACATACGGAAAATCTCGGGGTCGCAAGAAAATGCTTTACATTGTTGGAAAAAACGTTTAATATAAAGAATGATATCGTAGTACGCAGAAATGCAGGGAAAGATAATTACAGTTATTACATTTATGCAAAAGGTGAAGAACTAATGGCGATCCGTGACACGATCGTACAGGCAGTCTGTTGTAAGAGAGCATATATCAGGGGAGCATTTATAGCATCGGGGTCTATGAGTGATCCAAGCAAGTCTTATCATTTTGAAATTGTCTGTAACGATATGCGTCAGGCAGAGCATCTGCGGGACATGATGAACAGTTTCGATGTAGATGCGAAGATTGTACAGCGTAAAAGAACATATGTAGTTTATCTTAAGGAAGGCTCACAGATTGTAGATATACTTAATGTGATGGAAGCCCACGTGGCTTTGATGGAACTGGAGAATGTCCGTATCATGAAAGAGATGCGTAATTCTGTGAACCGGAAAGTAAACTGCGAGACAGCTAATATTAATAAAACCGTATCTGCTGCAGTAAGGCAGATGGAGGATATTACATATATCAGAGATCAGATCGGTTTTGAGAAGCTGCCGGAGGGATTAAGAGACGTTGCCCTTACGCGTCTGGCATACCCGGAAGCGGCTTTGAAAGAGCTTGGTCAGCTAATGGCGAATCCTCTGGGAAAATCAGGGGTGAATCACAGGCTCAGGAAGTTAAGTGAAATCGCACAACAGTTAAGGGAACAGCAAGGAGGAGCAAGTCGTTATGATTAGAAAGCCTGTTACCATTCAGAATAATATGGACATGGAAGACCGTCCGGTGGCTCATCTCGTACAGGAAGCAAGCCAGTATGCGAGCCAGGTATATATTGTGATGGGAAGTAAAAAGATTAACGCAAAGAGTATTATGGGAATGATGAGTCTGAAACTTCAGAAAGGCGAAGATGTTACAATTGTAGCAGACGGTCAGGATGAAGATGCAGCCGTAAGTGGCGTGGCAACATTTTTAGGTGCATAACAATAATACAGGGAATATCCGGATGATGTGAGATAAAGGGGCCGTTGTGATGAGAGTTACAATAGCCTCTTCATTATTAAATTAAGAATTATATGAAAGATAAGGGAGGATGCATATTTTATGAAGCGTTTGCTTTTTATCTACAATCCACATGCGGGAAAAGAACTTTTAAAACCGAAGCTTGCAGATGTGATTGATATCTTTGTGAAAGCCGGCTATGAGGTTGTGGCATATCCGACGCAGGCGTATCGTGATGCGTATAAGAAAATTAAGAAATATGATTCCAGTGAATACGATCTGATCGTGTGCAGCGGAGGAGACGGAACGCTTGACGAGGTCGTAACCGGTATGATGAAACGCGACAGGGATAAGCGGGAGCCGATCGGATATATTCCGACCGGTACAACAAATGACTTCGCAAGCAGCCTTCATATTCCGAGAGGATTACTGGAGGCGGCAGACAATGCAGTAAATGGGGAAGTATTTGCCTGTGATGCCGGAAGATTTAATGATGATATTTTTGTCTATATTGCGGCATTCGGACTGTTTACAGATGTATCTTACCAGACAAAACAGTCTATGAAGAATGTTCTGGGACATCTGGCATATGTGCTGGAAGGAGCGAAACGTCTGTTCAATATTCCTTCATATAAGGTGAAGGTGACACATGATGATGAAGTGATTGAAGATGAATTCGTATATGGAATGGTTACAAATTCCAGATCCGTCGGAGGATTCCGTAATCTGATCGGAAAACAGGTCGGATTCGATGACGGGGTTTTTGAAGTGACATTGATCAAGACACCTAAGAATCCGATCGAATTGCAGGAAATCATCGCTGCATTGATGATTGAGCAGATGGATTCCAAGTATATGTATACGTTCAAGAGTGGACGGATCATGTTCGAATCTATAGAGGAGATACCATGGACGCTGGATGGGGAATTCGGCGGCGAACACGATGAAGTTGTGGTCGAGAACCTGAATAAAGAGCTTCAGATCATGGTTCCGGGAACGCATGAAGAAGATTAAAAATCCCTGAATTGTAGAAAAAACTGAGAAATTTAAAAAAATTAAAAAAAGTACTTGCCTTTTTGCAGAATCCTTGCTATACTAGGCAAGTACCAAACGAATGGCTCCGTGGTCAAGCGGTCAAGACGCTAGCCTCTCACGCTGGAATCAGGGGTTCGATTCCCCTCGGAGTCACTAAGATCTGCAGATTCTTCTGCAGATCTTTTTTATCAAAGTGTTCAAAACAAGTCTGTTAAAAGTCCATTATTAATTTCATAGATATAATCTATAAGCAATCTTTTATATAAAGAAAAACAATTTCAATAAGCAGATAATACAGAAGACCGGGCGGGATACCTTGCGATTTTGATGTATATTACCGTTTTCATAATTGCAAGGATAAGTTCCTTGTTTTTTTAGAAGTTATGATATATAATGCAAGTGAAACAAATTTGTCATAGTGAAAGTAGTAATACTTATGACATCAAGAATTGGAGGAATAACATATGTTAGTATCAGCAAAAGAAATGCTCGATAAGGCAGTAGAAGGTCATTACGCAGTAGGACAGTTTAACATCAACAACTTAGAGTGGACAAAATCTATTCTCCTTACAGCAGAAGAGTTAAAGTCACCAGTTATCTTAGGTGTATCTGAGGGGGCTGGAAAATACATGACCGGATTCAAGACTGTAGCAGCTATGGTTAAAGCTATGATGGAAGAACTTAACATCACAGTTCCTGTAGCATTACACCTTGACCACGGAACATACGAAGGATGTAAAAAATGTATTGATGCAGGATTCTCTTCAATCATGTTCGACGGATCTAAATATCCAATTGAAGAAAACGTAGAGAAGACAAGAGAACTTATCGCTATCTGCAGAGAAAAAGGAATGTCTATCGAAGCCGAAGTAGGATCTATCGGTGGAGAAGAAGACGGAGTTATCGGTAGAGGTGAATGTGCTGATCCTAACGAGTGTAAGATGATTGCTGATCTCGGTGTTGACATGCTTGCAGCTGGTATCGGTAATATTCATGGAAAATACCCGGCTAACTGGGAAGGATTAAGCTTTGAGACTCTGGATGCTGTTCAGCAGCTGACAGGAAAAATGCCATTAGTTCTTCACGGTGGTACAGGAATTCCGGACGATATGATTAAGAAAGCAATCAGTCTCGGAGTTGCTAAGATTAATGTTAATACAGAGTGCCAGCTGTCATTCGCTGATGCTACACGTAAATATATTGAAGCAGGAAAAGATCTGGAAGGAAAAGGATACGATCCTCGTAAACTCCTGAAACCAGGTGCTGAAGCTATCCAGGCAACAGTTAAAGAGAAGATGGAATTGTTCGGTTCAGTAGGAAAAGCTGAATAATCAGTAAATTTTCACTTGCCTTTTTTGACTGGTTGAGTTATACTAACTGGCATAGGAAGAACAAAGGCGTTCCAACGAAAGTTGGAGTGCCTTTTTTCATACTATGGTATGCACAGAAAGTGTATAAGAAGATTATATGCATACCATAGTGTGAAACTTATACTATAAATAACAATGAGAAAGGAAACGAAGAGACATGAGTGAAGCAATTAATGTAGCCAAGATATTTGGCGAAGACGTGTTCAATGATACTGTAATGCAGGAACGTCTTCCGAAAAAAGTCTATAAGGATCTGAAGAAAACAATTGAAGAAGGTAAGGAATTAGACCTTGCTACAGCAGATGTAATTGCACATGAGATGAAAGAATGGGCAATTGAGAAGGGGGCTACACACTATACTCATTGGTTCCAGCCTCTGACAGGTGTAACCGCTGAAAAACATGATTCATTTATTTCAGCACCTCTTCCGAATGGAAAAGTACTGATGAGTTTTTCGGGAAAAGAACTGATCAAAGGAGAACCGGATGCATCATCATTCCCATCAGGCGGACTTCGTGCAACGTTTGAAGCAAGAGGATATACAGCATGGGATTGTACATCACCGGCATTTGTAAGACATGATGCAGCAGGAGCAACACTTTGCATCCCTACAGCATTCTGTTCATACAAAGGAGAGGCACTTGACCAGAAGACCCCACTTCTTCGTTCTATGCAGGCAATCAGTGAGCAGTCACTGAGACTGTTAAGATTGTTTGGAAATACAACATCTAAGAAAGTAACACCTTCCGTAGGACCGGAGCAGGAATATTTCCTTGTAGATGCTGAAAAATTCTTACAGAGAAAAGACCTGATCTATACAGGACGTACACTGTTCGGAGCAATGCCTCCAAAAGGTCAGGAATTAGACGATCATTATTTCGGAACCATCCGTCAGAGAATCGCAGGATTCATGAAAGATGTCAATGAAGAACTCTGGAAAGTCGGTGTTACATCTAAGACACAGCATAACGAAGTTGCACCTGCACAGCATGAACTTGCACCAATCTATGCAGAGTGTAATGTAGCGCTGGATCACAACCATATTATCATGCAGACACTGAAGAGAATTGCATGCCAGCATGGTATGAAGTGTTTACTCCATGAGAAACCGTTCGCAGGAGTTAATGGTTCCGGTAAACATGATAACTGGTCTCTTACAACAGACGACGGAAAGAACCTGTTAGAGCCAGGTAAAACACCACATGAAAATATTCAGTTCTTACTGGTACTTACCTGTATCCTGAAAGCAGTTGACAGACACGCAGATCTTCTTCGTGAATCTGCAGCAGATCCTGGTAATGATCACAGACTCGGAGCTAACGAGGCACCACCGGCAATCATCTCTGTATTCCTCGGAGAACAGTTAGAAGATGTACTGGAACAGCTGATCAGCACAGGCGAAGCTACACATAGTCTGAAAGGCGGAAAGCTTCAGACAGGAGTTGATACACTTCCGGATCTTGCAAAAGATGCAACAGACCGTAACAGAACATCACCATTTGCATTCACAGGCAACAAATTTGAATTCCGTATGGTAGGTTCCCGTGATTCTATTTCAGGACCAAACGTAGTACTGAATACAATCGTTGCAGAGGCATTCTCTGAGGCTTGTGATGTTCTGGAAAAAGCAGACAACTTTGATGAAGCAGTACATGATCTGATCAAGCAGTATGCAACAGAGCATCAGAGAGTTGTATTTAACGGCAACGGATATTCAGATGCATGGGTAGAGGAAGCAGAAAAACGAGGACTTCCGAATATCAGATCCATGGTAGAAGCGATTCCTGCCCTGACTACAGAGAAAGCTGTAAGTATGTTTGAAAAATTCAAAGTATTTACAAAGGCAGAACTGGAATCACGCGCAGAGATCAAATTCGAAAGCTATGCCAAAGCAATCAATATTGAAGCACGTACGATGATCGATATGGCAAGCAAACAGATTATTCCTGCAATTATTAAATATACCAAAGATCTTGCAGACACAGTGGTTGCAGTGAAGGAAGCAGGTGCAGATGCATCTGTTCAGGCTGAACTTCTGACAGAAGTTTCCGGATTGTTAGCAGAGACTAAAAAAGCGCTGGAAGCATTGAAAGTTGTCGCAGATCAGGCAGCAGCTATGGAAGAGGGAGAAGATCAGGCAAGATTCTACCACTTCGATGTTGTACCTGCAATGGAAGCACTTCGTACTCCGGTTGACACACTGGAGATGATCGTTGACAAAGAAGCATGGCCAATGCCTTCTTATGGAGATCTTATCTTTGAAGTATAATCAGAGATGGAAGATTATCTGTTAGACGAAGAAAATATTTTAGAAATACATTAGAAAAATTTAAGAACCCTGGACTTGGAATGGACACATGATTGTGATATTCTAAGTTCAGGGTTTTTAGATACCAAAGTATGTTGAAATCCTGTAAGGAGGGCAATCATGACGAAAAGAGAATTTTTAGATAAATTAAAAAAAGCACTTGTCAATGACCTTTCGGGAAGTGTAATACAGGAGAATGTGAATTATTACAACGATTATATTACGGAAGAAGTGCGGAAAGGACGCAGAGAGTCTGATGTGATCGAAGAACTGGGGGATCCATGGGCAATTGCAAAGAATATTATTACTTCGGAAGAAATGAAAGGAAATACACAGGAATCATATGACAGCTATGAGCCGGGAAGACGAAGAGAGAATTCTTATGAACAGGACTATGGCAGCGAATCCGGGTACAGGGGCACACACGTCTTTGGACTTGATACCTGGTGGAAGAAACTGGTTCTGATCCTTGGAATTATAGGAATTGTTGTATTGGTTGCAGCGGTGGTCGGAGGAATTATCAGTCTGCTTGCACCGATATTCGTACCGCTTCTGATCGTGTGTCTGATCATTAAGCTGATTAACGGCAGGAGAAGGTGAATAGATAATAAGTAAAAGACCGATGGGGGAGCCATCGGTCTTTTGAGGGGAGTATAAATAATTAATAAGGGGTTGTAGAAAGTGTCCTTTCTACACCAACAGTATAATATAGTAAAAAATAAAAATCAAGAAAAATATTAAAAAAATCTTAATATGTGCCGGGATGCATAATTGGAAAATGTCAGGACATACTAATCACGTAACAAAAAGTGATTAGGAGGAATTCAAAATGGCTAAAAATTACAATTCATCAGAAAACTGTCATAACGAGGCGGACAAGCACACATCGAACAGAAATGCATCCAGAAACACATCGAACAAGAATGCATATGGAAAGAATGCATCGGACAGAAATGTAACAGACAAGAATGCAAACAACAAAAATGCATATGACAAAGATGCAAAAGATAAGAATTCATACAATTATGGAAATGAGAACAGCAGCTACTAGAAAAAAGAGTTTCCGGGCAGGACGTACGAAAGTGCGTCCTGCTTTTTTGCCGCCATGTATGTGTAACGAATTTCCAAAAGCAGGAGACCGGGTGGAGAACCGGGAGGTTCTATATGTGAAATGGGTTGACAAAGAGAGGCGGTTATCAGTAAGATAAGTAAGTAGAAAATAATAGATGGAATGCAGTTGTACTGCATGAATAGAGCAGATAATGGAGAATTGAATGAAAAAAATGGAATTGATCGCTCCCTGTCATTTTGGGCTGGAAGCGGTATTAAAACGAGAGATACTGGATCTGGGATATGATATCTCGGAAGTAGAAGACGGAAGGGTCGGTTTCTGGGGAGACGCAGAGGCAATTTGTCGTGCAAATATATTTCTCAGAACAGCGGAGAGAGTTCTTCTGAAAGTAGGCAGTTTTAAAGCAACAAGCTATGAAGAATTATTTGAGAATACCAGAGCGTTGGACTGGGAAAATTATATCCCGGAAAATGGAAAATTCTGGGTTGCAAAAGCGGCATCTGTAAAGAGTAAATTATTCAGCCCGTCGGATATCCAGTCAGTGATGAAAAAAGCGATGGTAAGAAGAATGCAGCAAAAGTACCAGGTAGAATGGTTTGCGGAAGACGGAGCAGCATATCCGGTCCGTGTCTTCCTGAAAAAGGATGTTGTGACGGTTGGAATCGATACATCCGGTGTATCTCTGCATAAAAGAGGATACCGTGAAGTATCAGGAAAAGCACCGATCACAGAGACACTGGCAGCAGCACTGATCATGCTGACTCCATGGCATAAGGACAGAATTCTGGTAGATCCGTTCTGCGGAAGTGGTACATTTCCGATAGAAGCAGCAATGATCGCAGCGAATATCGCACCGGGGATGAATCGTTCCTTTACGGCAGAAGAATGGACGAACTTGATCCCGAAGAAGCTCTGGTATGAGACGGTAAATGAAGCGAATGAACTGATTAACGATGATATCGAAGTTGATATCCAGGGATACGATGTAGACGGATCTGTGATCAAGATCGCGAGACGTAATGCGAGAGAGGCGGGTGTCGATCATCTGATCCATTTCCAGGAAAGAGATGTGAAAGATTTAAGTCATCCAAAGAAATATGGATTCATCATTACGAATCCGCCGTATGGAGAAAGGCTGGAAGATAAGAAGGATCTGCCGGCATTATATAAGGCATTCGGAGAGAGCTTTAAGAATCTGGATTCCTGGTCTGCGTATATGATTACATCTTATGAAGATGCAGAACGCTATTTCGGACGGAAAGCCGATCGTAACCGTAAGATTTATAACGGAATGTTAAAGACATATTTTTACCAGTTCTTAGGACCAAAGCCGCCAAAGGCCGGACGTCCGTCGGACAGACAGGAGAAGAAATAAGATGGATAAAATTATATTTGCAACTGGCAATGAACATAAGATGATAGAGATTCGTGCGATCTTAAGTGATCTGGGAGTGGAGATTCTTTCTCAGAAAGAAGCAGGAATCAAAGCAGACGTGATAGAGGATGGAATGACATTTGAAGAAAATGCGATGATCAAAGCAACAGAGATTGCAAAGATCGCACATGAGATGCCGGAGTATGCACATGCAGTCGTTCTGGCAGATGATTCCGGCCTGGAGATTGATTATCTGAATAAAGAACCGGGAATCTATTCTGCGAGATATATGGGAGAAGATACTTCGTATGATATTAAGAATCAGGCCCTTCTGGACCGTCTGGACGGTGTGCCGGATGAAAAGCGTACAGCAAGATTCGTCTGTGCGATTGCAGCAGCTATGCCGGATGGTTGCTGTGAAGTAGTCAGAGGAACGATGGAAGGAATCATTGGACATAAGATTGCAGGAGAGAATGGATTCGGCTATGATCCGATCTTCTTTCTTCCGGAATGCGGATGTACCAGTGCGGAACTATCGCCGGAAAAGAAGAACGAACTGAGTCACAGAGGGGAAGGATTGAAAAAAATCCGTAAAATCCTGGAACAGAGATAGAATTCAAAAGAAACAGACAAAAGAAGCAGACAGAAGAATAGTTAGGATAAGAGAATATGAAGATACTGATCATAAGTGATACGCATGGGGCACACAGAAATTTTGACCGTGTGATAGAAAAAGAACAGCCGCTGGATATGTTGATACATCTCGGCGACGTAGAAGGCGATGAGGATTATATTCCGGCAGTTGCGGACTGCCCGGTACATATGGTGCGTGGAAATAATGACTTTTTTTCCGATCTTCCGGGAGAGGAAGAGTTCATGATCGGGGGCTATCATATATTTATTACACACGGACATGGATATTATGTATCTATGGGAGAAGAACGACTGAAACAGGAGGCAAGAGGGCGTGGTGCCGACATTGCAATGTATGGGCATACACACCGGCCGTTTTATGAAAAAGAAAAAGATCTGATTACGTTGAACCCGGGAAGCCTCTGTTATCCAAGACAACAGGGGAGAAAGCCGAGTTATATGCTCATGCAGATTGACGACAATGGAAAAATGGAGATTACACAGGAATATCTGAATCCGTAAAGGGAGAGTCCGGAAAATCCTTGTATTTCAAGGGTTTCCGGACTACTTGAAGAAAAAATAAAAAAAATGAAAAAAGTTGTTGACATTTAGTTGGCACTCATATATAATATGTCTTGTGTCACGGAGCGGTAACAAAAAGTGATACAAAACAACACCATCGGGGTGTGGCTCAGCTTGGCTAGAGCGCCTGGTTTGGGACCAGGAGGTCGCAGGTTCGAATCCTGTCACCCCGATACGTCATGCGGGTGTAGTTCAATGGTAGAACACCAGCCTTCCAAGCTGGATACGTGGGT
>ERZ507070.39-NODE-39-length-139234-cov-8.45528_pt1 | contig 139234 bp, 127 predicted proteins | sample MGYA00512865_ERZ507070 | MGnify/ENA metagenome assembly ERZ507070
GAGCTGCATCTCCTTCATAAACATATCCACATACAGAACATACAAATTTAGCCATATCATTTTCCTCCTTATTTAACAGTAATATTATAATCCTATTCATTTACCATTTAAAGTAATTTGATTAAATATTTTTTTCTAAATAAGTATACTGCATTCCCTCTTTTATCACACTACTATCACACCCAAGTGCTTCTAGCAATGTGTACCCAAAAGCTAGAGCTGCTGCTGGTCCTTTTCCAGTAATAATATTCTCATCTCTTTGGACAAGTGCTTCTTGATAATTAGAACCAATTAACTGTTCTTCAAAACCTGGATAACAAGTTACGGTTTTTCCTTTAATAACATCTGCTTCCTGTAAAACAATCGGTCCCGCACAGATTGCTCCAATTATTTTACCATCATGATTAAATTGTTTAACAAGATCAATAACCCGTGAATCATCTCTTAAATTACTTGCCCCAGGCATTCCTCCAGGAATAACAACTGCATCATAGTTATCTAACCCATCATAGATTTGGTCCATTTTAATTTTAATTTGATGAGAGCTAGTGACTTCTAATTTATCCATTCCTACCATTGTACATTCTACATTTGCTCGACGCATAATATCTACAACACTTAAAGCTTCAACTTCTTCAAATCCATCATGAAATAATACTGCGACTTTTTTCATTCAACTCACTCCATTTCTTTTTTTATTATTTTAGCACCAATCAGACAAAAGGTACAATTTAAATGATTGAATTATTATTCATTAAGTAATATAATGGCTTTATCATTTAGTGATGATCGCTCATCATTAATCATTTATAAATCATGATTGACACTGTATCTAGGAAGAACGGTAGTGGAGGCAAAATGAAATATAGAAAAGTTAATTATTATATATTCTAGTATTTAATCCAAGCTCATTCCCAATGAATAAAAGATGGTGATGAAGCATGATTGATACTAGAATTGTTTTTAAATTATTAATCAAATTTGAGATAGTTCAAAGATAGAAAGGAAGTAATATGAAAACAATTATTGTAGGTATTAGTGGCAGTGTTGCTGCTTATAAGACTTGTGATTTAGTTCGAGCTTTAAAAAAATTAAATTATGATATTGAAGTAATTATGACTGAAAATGCAACAAAATTTATCAGTCCCCTAACTCTTGGTGCTTTAATCAACAAACCTGTTCTGGTCGATGACTTTGACGATCAAGGTTATCAAATTAAACATATCAGCTATGCAAAGAAGGCAGACTGTTTTATCATTGTCCCTGCAACAGCTAATATTATTGGTAAAATTGCTAATGGTGTTTGCGATGATATTGTTACTTCAACCTTTTTAGCTGCTACTTGTCCTAAGCTGATTGCACCAGCAATGAATGTTAATATGTATGACAATTTAGCAACGCAACGTAATATTGAAAGATGCAAAACTTATGGCATTAAATTTGTTGAGCCTGGCTACGGGTTACTTGCTTGCGGAGATGTTGGCCGTGGAAAATTAGCTGATACTGATGATATTATTAACATGGTTGAATATTGTTTAAGTCCTAAGCCATTAAAACATAAACGTGTTTTAGTAACTGCCGGTCCAACTCAAGAAGCGATTGATCCAGTTCGTTACATCACTAATCATTCAAGCGGAAAAATGGGTTATGCATTGGCAAAACGCGCCTATCAATTAGGTGCTAAAGTAACTCTGATTAGTGGTCCGACAGATTTAAGGGTTCCGTATGGAGTTGAAGTAATCAATATTAAATCTGCCCGTGCTATGTTTGAAGCCGTCAAAGAAAGTTATGAAAAACAAGATTATATCATTAAAGCCGCTGCTGTAGGTGATTATCGGGTCAAAGAAATTGCTACTAATAAAATAAAAAAGCATGAAGATTCATTAATTTTGGAGATGGTTAAAAATGATGATATTCTTACTTATTTAGGCGCTCATAAAACAACTCAAACAATTTGCGGTTTTGCAATGGAAACACAAAATCTAATTGAAAATGCTAAGGATAAATTCAAACGTAAAAATTGTGATTTATTAGTTGCTAATAATTTAAATGAAAATGGTGCTGGTTTCAAAAAAGATACTAATAAAGTCACTTTTATTAGTAAAAATGACGTACAATCAATTGAACTTATGTCTAAAGATGAATTAAGTGATTTAATCTTAAAAAAATTAATAAAAATCAAGGAGAGTCATTCATGTTAATTGTAATTGATATTGGAAATACAAATATTACGATGGGATTAGTTGATAAAGATGAAATTATTGACAATTATCGTCTAACAACAAAATTAGAACGGACTTCTGATGAATATGGATTTATGCTGCTAAGTTTCTTGCAGGCATCTAGCATATTAGTTGATGAAATTGAAGACATTATTATTGCCTCAGTTGTACCTAAAATTATGTATTCATTTACTAATTCGATTAAAAAATATTTTAATAAAGAGCCGATTATTGTTGGTCCTGGCATTAAAACAGGAATCCGAATTAAAATCGATAATCCTAAAGAATTAGGAGCCGATCGCCTGGTTGATGCTGCTGGAGCATATTACATTCACGGTGGTCCTTGCCTTGTAATCGATTTTGGAACTGCGACTACTTTTGATGTAATAAGTAAAGATGGTGATTTTTTAGGCGGTGCAACAGCTCCCGGGATTGGCATTAGTATTAATGCGCTATCTAGTCAGGCAGCAAAATTACCAGAAATTGAAATCAAAAAACCTAAAAGTGTAATCGCCAAAAATACTGTATCTAGTATGCAAGCTGGAATAATCTATGGATATATTGGATTAACTGAAAATATTATTCGTGAAATTAAAGCCGAGTATAATGAGAAACTTAAAGTTATTTCTACTGGTGGACTAGGTCGGATTATTTTTAATGAAACCGATTTAATTGATATATACGACCCTGATTTAACCTTTAAAGGTTTGAAAATCATTTATGATAAATATCGAAAAAATAACAAATAGGAAGTAATAATACTTCCTATTTGTTGTCTAAATTTCAACTCACGTATTAATTAAATTTTTTTTCAATTTCATTAATAGTGTATACAACTAGATTACTATTATCCTCTTGATACATTAAAATAATATCTGATAACGGTACTCCTAAAACATTTAGTTCCCGCTCAAGCCAATCAACATCATGATTAATTGATTTTAAATTTTCATGAAAAATCGTTCCTTCTTTAACTAATAAAGTCGGCGGATTAACTTTGTTAATTTTAATATTTAAATCATTGACCACAGTAGGACGATATTTTTCTTTTGGAAAAAAACTTAAGCTTCCATTTGTTTCTAATACAACCATCTGTAATTCATTTAAATCAAAGTAGCCCCCTATTCGACATTGCATTAAAAATTCATCAACATCAAGTTTAGCCTTTTCCAATTCTTCATTATATATTTGATCATTTTCAAATAAAACCACCGGATGCCCGTCAATAATATTTCTCATCGTTAAAGAAGTACTTGCTAGTTTGGAAAGGATAATTATTACAATTGTATATACGATCATAGCAATAAGCGGCTTTAACATATTATCAAACCCACCCATGACTAGCTCACTGGCAATACTCCCAATTGTAATTCCATTTATATAATCATACATATTTAATTGGCTAACTTGTCGATATCCCATCATTTTTGTTATTCCAAATAGAACTGCTAATGATATAACAGGGACAACTATATATTCTAATATCTGCATATTCTCACCAATTAAAGTATGTCCTTAATATGCAAAAATAAACGAAAAAGATTAATCTTTTTCGTTTACATAAATACTTTCTATTTCACCAATATAAATATAATGATAATCATGATCTGGATAATTTTTCACATCTAGAGAAACATCAATGAACCCTGTTGGTTCAATTTTACCCCGATATAATTTTTTACAAACCATTCCCATTGTGCCTTGTTTGAATAAAGGCTGTTCATTAATCATCTCAACATTAAAACCAACTTCTCTTATTTTATCACTGTCACGTCCAGATTTTGAACCTAGAACCCCTAATTCTTTTTTATAGCCATCAAAAAAAGTTAACGTGAAATAATCTGCACTATCTACAAATTCCTTAGTATATCGCTGTGGTCTAATATACACAGTCACAACATTTTTATTCCAGATCACTCCAACGCTACCCCAAGAGGCAGTCATTGTATTTATTTTTCCATCTTTGACAGCACTAATTAAAAGCCAATCTTTTCCGATTGTTTTAAACGGATTTAAACTTAATTCATTGATATCTATTTTTTTATAACTCATTTTAATCCTCACTTTTTAGTTTATTAAATAATTTAAAAGCTTTCTCAACTAAACTCATGTTTGATACACGATAAGTCCAATTGGTATCATTAACTTCTCCCGGAATATTAAACCGTTGTTCATTATCTACTTCCAGCAAATCCCAAACTGGAACAATTACATCACTGGCATTGGAATGTAAGCAGAATTTAATAATTGCTAAATTTAGCGGCAGTTTTTCATCAACTATTTTCTTTATTTTATTCAATGCTTCTTCATTAAGGCTATCGCTCCATCCTTTGATTGTTTCGTTATCATGAGTTCCGGGATAAAAATATGAATGTTCAAGATCATTAAAACCATCATCTAACATAAATTGAAAAACTTTCATTCCTTTGAGATGATAATGATTTTTTAATTCAATAACTTCAGGACGCAGATAACCTAGATCTTCTGCTACTAAATCAATACTTCCTAGAGAGGCATATAATTGATCAAATAGTTCGTAGCCGGGAGCATATTTCCAACTTCCTTCAATCGCTGTTGGTGCATCAACAGGAATATCCCAATACGAATCAAATGCTCGAAAGTGGTCAATACGAGTAATATCGAAGATCTTACTAGCCCAGCCAATTCGATCAGTCCAAAATTTAAATTTATTAAATTTTAGATATTTCCAATCATAAAGAGGATTTCCCCAATATTGCCCAGTTGGACTAAAATAATCGGGTGGAACACCAGCAACACTTGTTGGATAACCCGCTTCGTCCAATAAAAATGACTGATTATCCAACCATACTTCGACTGAACCGTGATCAACATAAAATGGCATATCACCAATAATTTTGATTCCTTTATCATTAGCATATTTTTTAAATGAAAACCATTGATGATAAAAAATAAATTGAACAAATTGATAGTAAGCAATCTGCTCTGTATATTTTGTTAAATTTACCTGATGATATTTAGGATAATCTTTAAATTCAGTCGGCCATGATGCCCAATCATAACTTTTATTAATTGAAGCAAACGTACAGTAGAGAGCATAATCAAAAACCCAAGGGCATTTAGTTAAAAAACGATCGTACTGATCATTGCCCTTAAAATTGTTATATGCCAATAATAAATATTTATGCTTAAATTTTCTGATTTTGTCATAATCAACATTTGATGTTTCAGAATAATATTCAGGTACTTCATCTAACAGCCCATTTTCGACTAAACTGTTTAAATTAATATAGATTTCATCTCCGGCATATGTACTTACCGCACGATATGGTGAATTAGCTTGAGTAGAAGGATGAAATGGCAAAATTTGAAGATATTGACCTTTATTTGCAGCAAGCTGGTCAATGACCTTATAAGCTTCTTTTCCTAAATCACCAATCCCATGTTTTGAAGGAAAACTTGATAAAGGAAATAAAATTCCACTCTTCATCTTAATAACCTAAATCTTGATCAACAATAACGATCTTAATTCGATTAATGTTACCTTGATACCCCAATTTGACATAGCTGCTGCATATTCTATCTGCTGATAAACAATTCATACATGTCCCTGTTTTAGTACATGGTGTTTTTTTATTTAAACGAACAGCATTTGCGGGAGCACTAATTGATTTAATGTGATTGATTGCTTCTTCTTCACTATCAAAAATCTTATTTTTCCCAGCGATTACAATAACTTCTTTTGGACCATAGATCATAGCTGCAACACGATTTCCATTTCCATCAACATTGTATAAACATCCATTTGTAGTTAGAGCATTTGTGCTCGTTATAAATAAATCGCTAGTAAAAGCTTTTCTGAATATTTCCTGCATTTGTTCTCGCTCTAATCCCTCTTGATAGCGATCATGCAATAAAACATCAGATTGATGAATTAAATCAATTACTCCTGTTTCAAATAAAGTCATCGAACCACCTAAGGCAACTGTTTTGTGATTACATAAATATTTTTTTAAATAATTATGTAATTGTTCAAAGTTATCAACAAAAGTAATTTGCATATTATTTTGTTCAAACGCTTTGATCATCCCATCTTGTTTAATTTTAATAATAGTTCCTAAATTTTTATCCATAATGTAAGTCCTTTCATTGGTTATCTATTTATAATTATATTATTTGTCAATCAAGAAATCAATAAAGCTAAATGATAAACAATAAAAGCAACTACGTAAGCAATTCCTGTTTGATAACCTGCTGTCAAGATTGCCTGTAGCCAAGAACCAAGTTCTCGTTTTGTTGCCGCAAAAGCAGCCACACAAGGCATATATAATACTGTAAAGGTTAAAAAAGCAAATGCACTTGCTGGTGTAAGTAAAGTATTCAAAGCATGATATAAAGCATCCGGGCTACTTGAATTAGTAAGGACAGATAAGGTTGAGACAACCGATTCTTTTGCTGTTATTCCAGTAATCAAAGATGTCGATAAGCGCCAATCAGAAAATCCTAAAGGTGCAAAAATAAATGATAGTTTATTTCCGATGTAAGCTAAAATACTTTTTGAACTATCAGTGACCATTTCAAAACGAAAATTAAAGCTTTGTAAAAACCAAATTAATAAAGATGCAATAAAAATAATTGTAAAAGCTTTTTTTAAAAAATCCTTTGCTTTCTCCCACATATGCATAATCACATTTTTAGCTGTTGGGATTCGGTAACTTGGTAATTCCATTACAAAAGGAATTGGATCACCAGGGAAAATTGTCGCTTTTAATAATAATGCAGAAAAAATTGCAACTAAAATTCCAATACAATATATAGTAATCATCACCAGTGGGGCTTTCGTACTAAAAAAAGCTGCAATTATCATCCCATATATTGGCAATTTAGCACTGCATGACATAAATGGTGTCACAATAATTGTCATTTTACGATCACGTTGAGACGATAATGTTCGTGAAGCCATAATTGCAGGTACAGAACACCCAAATCCAATTAACATCGGAACAAAAGATTTACCAGATAAACCTATTTTTCTTAACAGCTTATCCATTACAAAAGCTACCCGTGCCATATATCCGCTATCCTCTAACATCGATAGAAAAAAGAATAATACAACAATTAACGGCAAGAATGATAAAACACTTCCAACTCCAGCAATTACTCCATCTCGCAGTAGCGAAATTAGCCAAGGTGCAACTTGATGATTAGTTAAAAATGTAATAATCGTACTCCCGATAAAATCAACTGCTATTTCCATTAATGACTGTAACGGTGCACCAATAACATTAAAGGTCAGAAAGAAAATCATTAGCATAACGACAATGAAGATTGGTATTCCAAAATATTTATGAGTTAAAATAGAATCTATTTTTTCAGAACGTACTTGACCCGCAGTTTCTTGCTCTTTAAAAACAGTTTGTCGTGTGATATTTTCAATTACTTGATAGCGCATATCCACTAAGGCCGCATCTTTATCCAAGCCTTCCTTTTCTTCCATATCCTCAATAATATGTTTAATAATATGAAGTTGCTGAACATCAAGATGTAATTGCCTGATAATATCTTTATCACCCTCAATAATTTTTGTAACGGCAAAACGTTTTGGTAGTTTTGCCTTAACTGCATTATCTTCAATCAAATGGGTTATTGAATGTATCGCTTTGTGAATCTCACCTGAACAAAGATCTAAATGTGAACAGTTATTTTCTTTTAGAGTTGTTTCAATAGCCTCGATCAATTCTTCAATTCCCTCATTTTTACTTGCTGATAACGGAATAACCCGTATTCCTAACGCCTGTTGTAATCCTTCTACATCAATGCTATTACCACTACTAATAACCTCATCCATCATATTCAGCGCCAAAATCATTGGAATATTTAATTCTAAAAGCTGCATTGTTAAATACAAATTCCGTTCAATACTAGTCGCATCGATAATATTTATTATCATTGATGGTTTTTCTTTAATCAAAAAATCAGTTGAGACGATTTCTTCCATTGTATATGGTGTTAATGAATATATTCCTGGCAAATCAACTAATTTAATCGATGGATGTTTTTTAATAGTTCCAGATTTTTGTTCAACTGTTACACCTGGAAAATTACCAACATGCTGATTCGAACCAGTTAAAGCATTAAAAAGAGTTGTTTTACCACAATTCTGATTTCCAATTAAAGCTATTGTTTTAGTTGGCATCACTAATCACCTCTACTTCAATCATCGCTGCATCATCTTTACGAATCGTTAAAACATAACTTCGTAAATAAAGTTCAATAGGATCACCCATCGGTGCAATCTTGCGAACTTTTACAACTGTTTTTGGAGTCAATCCCATTTCCAACAAACGACGACGCAATAAGCCCTCTCCGTGAACAATCGTAACTTTCCCACTCATTCCTGGAATTAATTTATCTAGTGTCATGTTACTCCTCCTACAACCTATATTCTTCCAGATCATCAGGCACAAAGATATTTCCATTAAAATATTGCTTTGCTTCATCAGTGTACAATTTTTTACGATGACTAAGATTTTTTTCCTCAGTATGATATAAAATCAAATTCTTGATATTTAATGTTTGTGCTAGTTCGCTAGCTTCTCTTACTGTTGAATGATGCTTTTCGTATGGCTTAAAAAAATCACGTTCTTGATATAAACAAAAAGCTTCACTTAATAACCATTTTGAATCAACAGCATATTGATAACATAATTCATTGAATGGCTCATCACCTAAACATGTCAATTTTCCATCATCTAATTCAATCGAAAAACCAAATTGTTTTGCTTTTGTTGAGTAAATATCAAAGAAAGTCACAAGATGTTCACAAATTGTGATTTTTTGTCCATCTTGTACTTCATTAATAAATATACGCTCATCAATTAAATTATAGAGTTTCTCTTGTACTGTTAGTTTGATAATTGTTTTTATTGTAGAAACCAATTCATCATGACAGTATATGTTGAAGTTACCGTCATATTCACCACTTTTGATTTTGGTTGCAACCATTCTAAAAATCCATACTACTCCCAATACATGATCAGTGTGGCTATGCGTAACAATCATATTTGTTATTTGGGATAATTCGATCTTTGCCAGTTCAAGCTGCTTTAAAATACCATTTCCACCGCCGGCATCAACCAATAAATATTCATTTTTATTTTTCAAAGCAAAGCAAGTATTATAACAATTTTTTACACCTGCATTTCCTGTTCCTAATATAATTACCTTCTCCATAAATATCCTCCGCGCTAAATTATACACCATATCAAATAAAGTTTATAGACTCTAACTTTAAATTAAAGAAAATTAGGACCGGCTAACCAGTCCTAATCAATTATCGTAATATTCTCATTGAATTTAAGATTGCAATCAATGTTACTCCAACATCAGCAAACACACCCATCCACATATTGGCGTATCCAAACATTGTTAATAATAAGACTCCAATTTTAATAATCAATGTAAAAGTCACATTTTGTTTTAGAATTTTATTTGTTTTTTGTGAAATACTGATTGCTTCACCAATCGTAACAATATCATCATTCATCAATACAATATCAGCTGCTTCAATAGCGGCATCACTTCCAACACCACCCATAGCAATTCCTAAATCAGCTCGAGCTAGAACTGGTGCATCATTAATACCATCACCGACAAATGATAATTTTGCTCCCTGATTGATTAGAGTTTCTACTTGAATTACTTTATCTTGTGGCAACAACTCACTATAAACTGTGTCAATTCCAATTTTTTTAGCAATATCTTCGGCTACTTCGCTACGATCCCCTGTCAACATTACAGTATTTTTAATACCATATTTTTTCAGATGTTTGATTCCTTCAATAGTAGTTTCTTTTATTTTATCTGCGACAACAATATTACCTAAATATTTACCTTGACAAACAATATGCACTACTGTCCCTACTGTAGATGGATTATTGACTGTAATTCCTAAACCTTCAATATAAGATTTATTACCTAAATTATATACTTTATCATCAATTTTAACTTCAATACCTTTACCTGCTATCTCTTTAAAGTCACTAATTCGCTTTTGATCAATTTCTTGACCATATTTTCTTAAAATACTTTTAGCAATTGGATGATTTGACATACTTTCACCATATGCTCCAAGCATCAATAAGTCATCGGCACCATTAATTTCTACAACTTCAAAGCTACCTTCTGTAAGTGTTCCAGTTTTATCAAACACAACAGTATCAATATCCTTTAATAATTCAAGATAATTACCGCCTTTGATTAATGCCCCAACTTTACTTGCTTTCCCTAATCCTGCATATAGTCCCAATGGAATTGAAATAACCAATGCACATGGACATGAGACAACTAAGAAAGTTAAAGCCCGATATAACCAATCTGTAAATACTGCATCTTTAAAAATCAGCATTGGAACAATTGCAAGTGCAACAGCCAAAAATACAACAGTTGGCGTATAGATTCTTGCAAAGCGTGTAATAAATTGTTCAATTGGAGCTTTTTTGCTAGCTGCATTTTCAACTAAATCTAAAATTCTTGAAACAGTTGAATCTTCATAAACCTGAGATACTTTAAGATTAATAATTCCTGTTAAATTAACTACGCCTGCTAATACTTCGTCACCTTTGCTAACATTACGCGGCAGTGTTTCACCAGTTAAACTAGATGTATCTAGAGTACTAGCACCTTCAAGTACAACTCCATCAAGAGGTACCTTTTCACCAACTTTAACAATAATCTCGTCACCAATCTTAATTTCTTCTGGAGCAACTTTTTTTATTTCCTCACCCACTAATAAATTAGCATAATCACTTTTTAAATCCATTAATGAACTAATTGAAGTTCTTGTTTTATTAACTGCATATGCTTGAAAAATTTCTCCAACAGAATAGAATAACATAACTGCAATAGCTTCTTTATAGTCACTGATACAAAATGCTCCAATCGTTGCAATACACATTAAGAAATTTTCATCAAAAACCTCACCACGCCTGATATTCTTTAATGCTTTTAATATAACTTTATACCCTACTAATAAATATGCAATTCCATAAACAATTGCTGCATAATCAAACTCGCCCGCTATAATACCAGCAATATAAACTAAGGTTCCACCAATTAACCCAAGATGTTCCTTAGGAACAAATAATTTTGGTTTTTCAACTACTTTAATTTCATCTTTTAATGTCAAAGTCACATCGTCTTCAACTTGATCAACTACTTTTTGTAGTTTTTTCAATAATTCATTTTGAGCAATCGATGTCTTAGGTTTTACTTTCAGTGTTTCAGTAGAAAAAATAATCATTGCTTCATCGATTTCATTCATTTTATTAATTGCTTGTTCAACTTTCATAGCGCAATTTGCACAATCCAATCCACTGATTTTAATATTAATCGCACCTTTTAAATCACCATGTTGAACTGATTCAATATTATGCTCATGGTCATGTCCACAGCTGCATTCCTTGTGATCATGGTGATGTTCATGCTCGTGTCCGCAGCCACATTTCTCGTGATCATGATGATGTTTGTGATCATGTTCACCGTTACATTCTTCGTGATTATTAGAAACATTATAATCTTGACCATTTTTTGATAAATTGATTACTTCTACATCCGGTTCAACGCTTTTAACAGCTTCAACAATTTTTGATTCATCAAACAAATCAGTATCTGTTTCAACAAACATTTTTGTCGTTGCGAACACAACACTGCACTTTCTAACATTTTCAAGTTTACTAACTCGCTCTTGAACCTTTTGAGCACAATTAGCACAATCTAAACCTTTCAAACTATACTTAAGTTTCATAAATACCCTCTCCTTACTCAATTACATGTTTATACCCAGCGTCAAATATCTGCTTAACGTGTTCATCATCAAGTGAATAATACATCAATTTCCCATCTCTCCTAAATTTAACTAGGTTTGCTTGCTTTAAAATTCTTAATTGGTGTGAAATAGCAGACTGTGTCATATCTAAACACGCCGCTAAATCATATACACACATTTCTGATTCAAACAAAGCACAAATAATTCTGATTCTAGTTGAATCACCAAAAACTTTAAACAACTCAGCAACATCATAAAGAATTTCCTCTTCCGGCAATGCTGCAGCAACTTTATTAACAATAGCTTCGTTTACTACTTTATCCATTTCTTATCTCCTTTCGTATGAATATTTATTCATATGACAATATGATTATATATCCATATATTTACATTGTCAATCAATAATGATAAAATATTTTAAAAAGTATGGAGGATTCACATGAAAAAATTACTAGTAGTGATTGATTATCAAAATGATTTTGTAAATGGTAGTTTAGGATTCCAGGAAGCAGTGGCCTTGGAAGACTATCTTGCAGATCTTATCAAGGAATACCATAATAACAACGATGATGTTATTTTTACTTATGACACTCATCAAAAAAATTATTTAACTACCCAAGAAGGAAAAAATCTTCCTGTGGCGCATTGTCTTGAAAACACTGAAGGATGGCAACTATATGGAAAAATCCATGATTTAGCAAAAAATGATAAAAAAATAATAAAAGAAACTTTTGGCTCATTAGCATTAGGTAATTATTTAAAAAATAAACAATACAATGAAATTACTTTAGTCGGTGTCGTTTCAAATATCTGTGTAATATCTAATGCAATAATTATTAAAGCAGCCTTACCCGAAGCATCTATCATTATTGATTGTTTAGGAATTGCAAGCAACGACCCCCTTCTTGAACAGAAATCAATTGATATTATGGAAAATTTACATATGAAAATTATTAATAAAAAAAGATAGCTGTATTGAAGATTTAAAACAGCTATCTTTTTTTATTAACATTTCGATATGCAACACCACGAGTAATCCGTAATAATTTCTCTTCGCCAGGAAAATGAACTGGATTATTAGGGAACGTCCGATAAATTTCAATTATATCTTTTGCATCTGCAACTATTTCTTCTAATTGCATAAAACCGTACATTTTAGGCGGTAACAGATAAATTGGAACTGATATGGTCGTCTCCTGTAAAAGACGTTCAACATAAATTTTTAAGTGAGGGCAGCACATAATTATGTCAAAATCAGCTTCTTTTTCTTTAACAAGAGAAAACGGATAAAATTCAAGATAAACCTCTTCTTGTAATCCTTTCTCAACTACTTCTTTTTTCATTCTCTCAGTTACATAACTAGAAGAGAATCCTCCGCCACAACATATTAATATTTTCAACATAACTATTCCTTCCTTTATAATTTACTATTCATAACTATTAATGGCCTTAGAATTTTAACTTCTGCAAATATTTATACTACTATATATCTTATCATATAATCTTCGTTTCCAACAAACTAATTGCTTTTTTTAGGATAAGAACATAATTAGTTACATTATCATAGTTTATTAGATAAATTCTATCTTGTATCACTAGCTAAATGAGAGTATACTTATAAATAAATTAAGGGGGTTGTTTAATAATGGAAATCAAAATTGAAAGAGCGAAAACTCTAAAAGAAAAACCAAATCAAGATAATTTAGGTTTTGGAAATTATTTTACTGATCATATGTTTATGATGGACTATACAGAAGGAACAGGATGGCATGATGCACGCATCGTTCCATACGCACCAATTCCAATGGATCCTGCTACAATGGTACTTCACTATGCCCAAGAGACTTTCGAAGGTTTAAAAGCATATCGTGATCCTAACGGTAACATAACTTTATTCAGACCAGAAATGAATGCTCGAAGAATGATTAATTCAAATAGACGTATTTGCATGGCTGAATTACCTGAAGAAATGTTTGTAGAAGCGGTTGAAGCAATTGTTAAATATGAACAGGATTGGATTCCAACTGCAAAAGATACTTCTTTATATATTCGTCCATTCATGTTTGCAAGTGAAGCTGGTGTTGGGGTACATCCTGCTAAAACTTATACTTTTATTATCATTTTATCACCAGTTGGTAATTACTATCCTGAAGGTGTAAATCCTGTAAAAATTTGGGTTGAAGATGAATATGTAAGAGCCGTTAAAGGTGGCACTGGATTCACTAAATGTGGTGGTAATTACGCTGCCAGTATTGCAGCTCAAGTAAAAGCAGAATCTCATGGTTATACTCAAGTTCTTTGGCTTGATGGTGTACATCGCAAATATGTCGAAGAAGTAGGAACAATGAATGTAATGTTTGTAATTGATGGTAAAGTTGTTACAGCACCTTTAGAAGGTTCAGTATTACCAGGAGTTACTCGTGATTCTATCATCCATATTCTTAAAGATTGGGGATATGAAGTCGAAGAACGTGAATTAAGTATCGATGAATTAATGGCAGCTGGTCGCAATGGTAAATTGACAGAGGCATTTGGAACTGGAACAGCAGCTGTAATTTCCCCTGTCGGTCAACTTTATTATAAAGGTGAAGAAGTTATTATCAATGATTTTAAAACTGGTGACTTGACACAAAAATTATATGATACTTTAACCGGGATCCAGTGGGGTCGTTTAGAAGATAAATATGGTTGGGTTCGTCACATCAAATAAAACTGGAAACACTCCAGTTTTTTCTTATAAATATAAAAATAAGAACATCGGTATGTTCTTATTTTCGTTTATTCATAGGTATATATTCATATGTTTCTCCAACATATTTAGCAGCGGGACGAATAATCCGTCCTGAATATAATTTATTTTCAATATTATGAGCTAACCATCCAACTGCTCGACCAACTACGAACATCAATGTATATAGTTCTGTTGGAATACACAACATATCATATATTAGTCCGCTATAAAAGTCGACATTCGCACAAACAGTAATTCCTTTACGATTTTTTATTGCCTGAATAGCAGCCTGTTCAAAACGATAATAGAAATCAAATTCTGCTTCTCGCCCCTTTTCAAGAGCTAGTTCGCTACATTGTTGTCTTAAAATAACACAACGCGGATCACTAACCGTGTATACAGCATGACCAATCCCATAAATCAATCCACTATTATCATTGTATTGTTTATCTAAAATTCTTTCGACGATCTCATTAATTTGTTCATCACTTGCATCTAGACCAATTTCATTAATTATCAGTTTCATTTGATTCATTACAGCAAGATTTGCCCCACCATGCTTAGGACCTTTTAAAGAACCAATTGCCCCAGCAAAACTCGAATAAATATCTGTTCCGGTCGAACTTATTACAACATTAGTAAACGTTGAATTATTACCACCACCATGATCAGCATGCAGAACTAAGCACATATCGAGTACTTCAGCTTCTTTAGGTGTGAAGTGTTTATGGTCACGCAATAAATATAAGATATTCTCTGCAATTGATAGATCTGGCCTAATTTGGTGAATATATAAACTTTCTTTGTCAAAATAATGCACTTTACTACGATATGCATAACAAACAATTGAAGGAATTTTAGCAATTAGATTCAATCCTTTGTACATTGTTGATGAAGGACTAATATTATCTGGATCCTCATCATACGAATATAACATCAAAACTTCCTGTTGTAATTTATTCATTAAATTTTTAGATGGAAACCCAAGAATTTTAGATTCCAAATAATGCGGTGGTAATTCATAACGCTCAGATAGCTCCTTTTTAAAATTTTCTAATTCCTCTTTGTTTGGCAAATAGCCAAACAAGATCAGAAAACAAGTCTCTTCAAATAAAAAGCGTTGATGAGGTTCGCGTTTATTGATAATGTCTGATACTGCGATTCCACGATAATAAAGCTCCCCATCACAGTCAACTTTCTTACCATCAATTTTTTTATACCCTACAACATCAGCAATCTTGGTTAAGCCTACTAATACCCCAGTACCATCCTCGTTCCGTAATCCTTTTTTTACATCAAATTTTGAATATAATTCATTATCTATCTTGTTATTACTTTCTTTTGCTTTTTCAATAAAACCATCAATAAATTGACTCATATAAGCACCCCCATAAATTTAAGTAGTTTTATTATAACACTTCTTCTTTTGATTGTATACAATCTTTGTGACAAATTGTATACAATAACAAGTTGTCCAATTAACTTTAGAATCATTTAATATATTCTTAAGTAAAATTAATGAGATGATTAATTTTAACTTATTGTTTAATCATTATAATTAAGTTAAAATATTCTAAAGAGGAGAATTATATGAAAATAAATAATCAAGATTATCATGGTTTATCAACCGCTGAAGTTAATCAGCGTATAAGTAATGGTAAAATCAACACGGTCGATAATAAAATCACTAAATCTTATAAACAGATTTTTTTAAATAATACAATTACTTTTTTTAATATTTTAAATGCTGCTTTACTCGGCTTAGTACTTTTTGTTGGTTCATATAAAAATACACTATTTATTTTAGTAATTATTATTAATACGATCGCTGGAATATATCAAGAGATTAAAGCGAAAAGAACGTTAGATCGCCTATCTATTCTTACTACCTCACACGTTGAAGTTATTCGTGATGATGAATTAAAAGAAATTGATATTGATCAGATCGTTCTGGATGATTATATTGTCTTAACTACAGGAGCCCAGATTCCAACTGATAGTATTTTAATTGATGGGCATATGGAGACTAATGAATCACTGCTCACTGGTGAATCAGATCCTGTTTTAAAACAAAATGGCGATACTTTGTATTCCGGTAGCTTTATTACCTCTGGTAAAGGAATTTGTAAAGTTATTCACGTTGGGGATGATAACTATATGAATCAGATTACACAGGAAGCAAAACGTTTAAAGAAACATAATTCTGAATTAAATCGTTGTTTAAATAAAATTTTAAAATATGTAAGCATCGTTATTTTACCGATTGGCGGTCTATTATTTTTAAAGCAATTTTTTTATGGAAATCAAACATTTAACAGCTCAATCGTTAGTACCGTTGCTGCTATACTAGGAATGATTCCAGAAGGTTTAGTGCTGCTTACAAGTGTTGCTTTGACCTTAAGTGTTTTACGATTAGCAAAACAGAATACTTTAGTTCAGGAATTATTTTGCATTGAAACTTTGGCACGTGTTGATGTCTTATGCTTAGATAAAACCGGGACTATTACTGAAGGAACAATGAAAGTTGAATTTGATGTTAAAATGAGCAATGTTGATATTAGTGAAATCGTTGGAAACTTAATGCATTCTCTAACAGATGTTAATGTCACTGCTCAAGCATTAAAAGAGCATTATCAAACAAAAACTAATTTTAATCCATATTTTGTTATCCCTTTTAGTTCTGATCGAAAATATAGTGGTACCTCCTATTTTAATCGTGGTACATATTATATTGGAGCTTATCAGTTTTTATTTCCAAAGGGAAATGAAGAATTGGAAGAAAAATGTGTTGACTATGCTAGTGAAGGCTATCGTATTTTAGTTTTGGCACATACTGATGAAGTAATGAGTAATGAAGCTTTGCCTGTCGATTTAGAGCCTTTAGGTATTATTGTGTTAAGTGATGTAATTAGGAAAGACGCTAAAGAAACATTAGCTTATTTTAACGAGCAAGGTGTTGATTTAAAGGTTATTTCTGGTGATGATCCGATTACAGTTTCATCTATCGCGAAACGAGCTGGATTGAATAATGCCCACCATTATGTTGATGCAACTACCCTTTCAACTTCTGAAGAAATAGCAGAAGCTTTAAATAAATATTCGGTCTTTGGGAGAGTCACTCCGCAACAAAAAAAGGCTATGGTCGTTGCCTTAAAACAACAGGGTCACACTGTTGCAATGACTGGAGATGGAGTCAATGATGTTCTAGCTTTTAAAGAGGCAGATTGCTCTATTGCAATGGCATCAGGAAGTGATGCAGCTAAAAATGCAGCAAATCTAGTTTTGCTTGATAACAATTTTGATGCAATGCCTCATATCGTTGATGAAGGACGGCGTGTTATTAATAATATTACGATGTCAGCATCTATGTTTTTGATTAAAACTATATTTTCTGCTCTCATAGCTATTTCAACTATCTTTTTTGGTCAAGCCTACCCTTTTGAGCCAATACAATTATCACTTATCAGCGCATGTGGTGTAGGAATACCAACTTTCTTCTTGACATATGAAGCTAACTTTGCACGAGTTGAAGGAAATTTTTTAGAAACCGTTTTAGAAAAGTCTTTCCCTTCTGCTTTTACAATTGCCATAGGAGCTACTTTAATTACAAATATTGGTCTTGCTTTGAATTATGATCCTAACATGCTTTCAACTGTCTGTGTTTTATTTACAGGATGGAATTATACAATAGCTCTTTTAAAGATATATAGACCACTAACTAAATATCGCAAGTTTATTATTTATTCAACTCAATTTTGTTACTATATTTCAATGATGATCGGGCAGTCAATTTTAGAATTAACAGGCGTTTCATTTAACTGGCTAATGATACTATTAGGATTAATTGCGTTTTCATCAATTATTGTTGACTTGTCTGCTGAACTATTTAAATATATAAAAATATTTAAAGAATTTCTTGAAAAACGTCGAAAAAAGAGATTGTCAAAAGGTTAAGGATTTTCCTTAGCCTTTATTGTTGCCAAAATAACATAAATATTGATAGAATAGAATAAAGGAAGAAGGTATATTATGTATAATAAAATAAAATTATTGGCACAACAATACCACCAAGAAACAATTCAAACCCGACGTGATTTTCATAAATATGCTGAGCGTGGCTGGTTAGAAATGCGAACTGCTTCACTAGTAGCCCGTAGACTTGATAGTTTAGGGTACCAAGTCTCAGTTGGCAAGGAAGTTATGCGTGAAGAGTTCCGGATGGGATTACCAAGTAAACGCCTATTAACTTTAAATTACAATCGTGCCCTCCTTCAAGGAGCCGACCCCTATTACATAGAAAAAGTAAAGAATGGTTTTACCGGGGTCGTTGGAGTAATGCACAACGGAATTGGACCTGTTGTAGCAATTCGTTTTGATATAGATGCTCTTAGCATTACTGAAGATGATTCAGCAGATCATAATCCTGGTAAAAATGGCTTTATTTCTTGTAATCCTGGTGCTATGCATGCTTGTGGTCATGACGGTCATACTGCCATGGGATTAACTGTGGCCAAAATACTAGCACAAATAAAGGAACAACTACATGGAACAATCAAATTAATTTTTCAGCCTGCTGAAGAAGGTGTACGTGGCGCTAAAAGTATTGCTTTAAGCGGAATTCTTGATGACGTTGATTATATTTTTGCGGGTCATATTTGGCAGCAGGTCGAAGGGGAAGATTATGATATTTATTTGGGAATGAACGAAACATTTGCAACAACAAAACTTGACGTAACCTATCATGGTGTTTCTTCTCATGCTGCAGGAATGCCACAATTCGGCAAAAACGCCTTATTATCTGCTGCTTCATGTATCCTAAATCTTCATTCAATTCCACGTAATAGTGATGGTTGTACCCGTATCAATGTTGGTACAATTAGAGCAGGAACAGGAAGAAATGTAGTCCCAGAAACAGCTAAATTAGAAATCGAAGTACGTGGCGCCACTACAGAATTGAATAATTATATGGAAGTTTATGCTCGGGATGTTATTAGAGGAGCAGCATTAATGCACGATACCATTGTAGAGATAAACGAGATGGGCAAAGCTTATTCGCTTGACTGTGATAAAAAAATGATGGATTTAATTCGCCATATTTGTATCGATCATTTAGGTGATATTAAAGTTGCCAAAGAGGATTTAAGCCCGCTAGACGGTAGTGATGATTTTTCCTATATGATTGCCACTGTCCAAGCACATGGCGGAATAGGCACTTATATGAAATTGACAACTGATCTAGTTGCTTCACCTCATAACTGTACATATGACTTTAATGAAGATGTTTTGTTAACAGGAACAACTGTCTATAGTAGCATTGCCTACTATTTATTAAATCAAGATTAATATTTGTGATAGAATCAAGATTCTATCACTTTTTAAATTAAAAAAGAGCACAATTTGTGCCCTTATTTAAAGAAATCCATAAATTTATCAACTGCAGTATCCACACCACTATCAAGATCGGTTTTAAATTGATCAAATCGAACTTTAGCATCAGCTATAATGTCATCAACTTCTCCATCTTTAGCATTATAAACTTTTGCAGCGTATTCTTTTGTGCTGATCCCTAAATCTCTAATTGAATTATCATCGTCAACTTCTCCCTTATCTGCAGCCATTTCTAAATAACTACCATGTTCGTAAAGCTTTTTCGCAACCTCTTTGTCTTTAACATCATCGATATTATCGCGAATATAATTTACTGCTTCATTTACATCATCACGATTAACTTTATAGTCACTACTAAATTTATTTTTAACTCTACTATCAATTCCCTCTAATCCATTATCCTCATCTGATTCATTAGTGGTAGTATTGTTATTACTATCTTTGTTAGTATCATCATTGTTTGAACATCCAACAATCGAAAAACTCATTGCAAATAATAACAATAAACAGCATATTGATTTTAAAATACGTTTCATATCTATTCTCCTTTAACTTATCTATCTATATTTTTCACCAAAATTATTTTTTTAAACAAAATATCATAAAAATCATGTATAATGAATTTGGTGATTTTTATGAAAGAACAACAATTAGATGCATTACTAGAAAATATTAATTATGAAATAAGTTTATTATCCAATGCAAGTGCCTTTATCAAACAAGTCTTTTCTGATATATCTTGGGTTGGTTTTTACCTTTGCCAAGATAATCAGCTGATCTTAGGTCCATTCCAAGGAAAAACAGCTTGTACACTCATCCCCTTTAACAAAGGTGTATGCGGTGCCTGTGCAACAAATCTTAAAACTTACTGTGTTCCTGATGTTCATCAGTTTCCTAGTCATATTGCTTGTGATAGCGCAACAAACAGTGAACTTGTTATCCCGTTGATTATAGATAATAGCTTGTATGGCGTTCTAGATTTAGATTCTCGTTGTTTTGCACGGTTTCAACCTGATGACCAGGAAGAGCTAGAAAAATTAGCACTCATAATTATTAAACATTTAAAACGAATAAAGGAAGAAACAAAATAGTTTCTTCCTTTTAACTTTTTTTATCAAATTTTTGTTTACATTTAGGACAGGTAATTGTAATTTGTCCCCGACCACGTGGCACTCTAACAGTTTGCTTGCAGTTAGGACATAGAAAATATTTATGCATTTTATCATTTTTATTACTTTTAATAATATTAATTCTTTTTTTGACAGGCTGGATTAAAGATAAAAATTTATCATTTTCAGCTCGCCTTTTATAAATATTACGAGAATAGGTCCTAAAAATATTAATAATTAAAATTATCCAAATAATTGTTGCAAGATATGGATTGCGAATTACAAAAAGATTTAAAATTAATAAAATTAATGCAAATATTAATAAAAAATTGTTTAGTTGATCCGATCCATAACGACCTGACATAAAGCGATACAGCGCATTTTGAAACTTATTCATGTTAACCCTCTTTTCAAATTATACATTAAGTATAATTTGAAATTATTAAATCTTTATGAATTATTTTCATTAGTATCTTTTTTCTTATGTTCTTTACGACTACAATCGTATGTCTCTACAATTAACGTTTTAAAAAATAGAATTAATGCATTTCTTGTATCGCTGTTCATATTTTTGATTTCTTTAATAGCCGTAATTAGATGTGATAATGATTTTTCAGAAAAATCATTAATTTTTTCAATTTTAGCTGCTTCTAAAATTGAAAATACTGCAGTAACTGCATCCTTTCGTGTTTTACTGTCGACTTTACTTAGCCATGATTTAAAAGCTGCATCCATAGTTTGGCTGTCCTTACTCATTTCAGTAGCACAAACAAATTGTGTTCCTTCTACTGACCAGCTAAAGCCACTATGTTGCATTAAACCTTTAGCGCTACTTTTAACTACTATTTTTTCTTCAAGATTCTCAAGCATTATCCCGAATACGGAACTTTCTGGAATGAATTTTTTTATCCTAGTAGAAATATTGCGGTAATTATCTGTATTTAGCATTTTTTGATTAAAACCAGGGCCGTCATTATTATAAATCTCAATAATTCGTTTAGATATTTTAGAATTCACACAACTAGATGCATAAACTGCTAAATTTCCTCCTTTTGAATGACCACCAACACGAATTTTAACGCCAGATATCTTTTGGGTGATATATATCCTAAAAATTTGATACCACTTCATTTTATAATCACAATGGCATAAAAGATAAAAAAGTGATTTAGAAAAATCGATTTCAGCAATTTTAGCCAAATACTCAACTGCTCTTTGCTGAGAAGCAACTGGAAATTGATAAGTCATTTGAAAATCCTCACGCCAGCCTAAAATTGTATCATCAGTGCCACGAAAAGCAACATAAATACTACTATCTTCTAATTGAAAAGTAATTGCTGCAAATTGTTTTATACTTTGATAGTCCAGTTCATTAATATAATTAGATAGCAGAATATTTTGATAACGCGGACATTTAGCTAATTCTTGTAATAATGTAATTGATTCCTTAGTGAAAGATATCTCATCTAGTAATTCTTCAATATTATTTACTTGACTAAAATTATTAGCAACATCTTTTAAACAATAACTTTGTTCATTGGGAAATGTGGGAACTATTTTATCAAAATCAACATAAACTAATTCACTTAAAATCAAGCCATCAATATCATTAAATGGATCTATTCTCATTGACAGATCACCTCGCCATTTTAAATAATCATATATATTGGACATTTTTGTTCCCCCTTTCCTTTTTTGGCATTATACCATATTTAAAAAAAATTATACAACTTCATGACATTTATTGACAATAAGTTTTTGAGACCTATAATGTTTATGGAAAGGTCGAGAAAAATGAAGTTATTCAATAAATTTTCAAAAAAACAAAAAATTACCTTTATTTCAGTATTATTTATTTTAATTATTAGTACAGTTTATTTAATCTGGCAAAAAAATAACCAATTGTTAACTTTTGTCAAAGACCCAATACTAGAAATCAACCATGAGTTTGATTATCAAAAAATAATTAAAAATATTAAAAATGTCCAAACATCCGATATTAAGGTCGACACATCTAAATTAAAAAATGATAAAATTGGCAGCTATCCTGTTACCTATATTTATCAGGGCAAAAAGTTCACAGTAAATATTAACGTAGTTGATAAAACTAAGCCTAAATTTGAAATTAATAATATTGAAATAGATGCAGGAATGGATGTTGATCCAACAATGTTAGTTGATAACATTGTTGATGAAACAAAAACAACTATTTCTTTTAAAGATGCATATAATTTTTCAAAAAAAGGAAAAGTCAAAGTGACAGTAATTGTTAGCGATGAAAGTAATAATAAATCAACAAAGCACGCTACTGTTACAGTTTTATCTAAAGATACAACAAAACCAACTATTTCTGGTCTTAATGATCTAACTGTCACTTTAAATGGTAAGGTTGATTATTTAGCTGGCGTTAAAGGAAATGATAATCGTGATCCACATCCACAATTGACTATTGATAACAAAAAAGTAAGATTGGATAAATTAGGTGATTATATTGTAACCTATACTTGCAAAGATAGGTCTGGCAATAAAATAGTTGCTAAAAGAAAAGTTTCAGTTGTTGAAAAGAAAGAAATTGGAGTTTATGCTCAAACTGAAGAAAAAGTTATTTATTTGACATTTGATGATGGTCCTTCAAAAAATACCAAACGTATTTTAGATATTCTTGACAAATATCATGCAAAAGCAACTTTCTTTGTGACTGGTACAAACCAAAACTATAATTACTTGATCAAAGAAGCATATCAACGAGGTCATACAATCGGTTTACATACTTACAGCCATGATTATAAAACCGTTTATACTTCAGTAACCGCATATTTTAATGATTTAGAAAGAGTTGGAAACATGGTTAAAAATGAAATTGGCTTTATTCCAAAGTATATTCGTTTCCCTGGTGGAGCTTCAAATACAATTTCACGTAAATATTGTCCTGGAATCATGAGTATTCTAGCAAACGAAGTAATTGACCGTGGTTATCAATTTTATGATTGGAATTATGGTACAGGTGATGCCGGTGGAAACAATATTCCAGTTAATCAAATCATTGCTACTGCTACAGCTGGAAATGCCAATAATCAAGTGATTCTTGCTCATGATACAGATGCCAAAAATACCACGGTAGATGCCCTTCCGGCAATAATCGAGCATTATCAGGCACTAGGTTATTCTTTTAAAAGTATAGATGACAATTCTTATGTTCCTCATCATCATATTAATAATTAAAAGTAGTTTTCGAAATTGGCTCTAGAATTTGATTTTTCAAAAGATGGAACCTATTTCAATAAAACTATTTTTATTTTTAAGATTTATTAAGAGATTCTTAGGATTTATTATGATAGAATTTTTAAAATAGCGTGTTATGATTATAATTGTTATGTATTGGTTAATTCTTGCTAATTCATTGCAAAGCAATTGTAGTTATATTACAATTAGATAAATTTTGTTTTTTATGAGGATGTTATTTATGGGAAAAATTAAAGGTTTAAATAAACAAGAAGTTGCAAAGCGTATTAGTGAAGGGAAAGTGAACCTTTCCCCTAAACCAGTAATTAAAAGTAATTTTCAAATTATTATGGGGCATGTTTTTAACCTCTTTAATGCCTATAATTTTATTATTGCTGCTGCTCTAATTGCTGTTCAAGCATATTCAAGTTTATTTTTTGTTGTTATTGTCATTTCAAATACTGTTATTAGAGCGCGACAAGAAATAAAATCTAAAAATATGGTTGCTAAATTAAACTTGATCGTTTCGCCAAAAACTAAAGTTATTCGTGAGGGAAAAACGATTTCAATCGATAACGAAGAAATCGTTCTAGATGATGTAGTTTATTTTGAAACCGGTAATCAAATCAGTGCTGATTCAATTATTATTGAAAATAATGTTGAAGTTGATGAATCACTTTTAACTGGTGAAGCTGATCCAATTTCTAAAGGGCCTGGTGACCATTTATTATCTGGTAGTTTTATTTTGAGCGGTGCTTGCTATGGTAAGGTTGAACATGTTGGAAAAGATAACTATGCAAATAAAATTACTGATCAGGCAAGAACTCGTAAGCCTGTTAGCTCTGTCTTATTAAACACTTTTAATAAAGTTACTCGTTATACTAGTTATTTAGTTTTACCATTAAGTATTTTAATGCTCTATCAGGCTTATATCATTCGTGATCAAGGAATTACAAGCACAATCGTCAACACTGCTACAGCTCTGCTAGGGATGCTTCCTAAAGGACTAGTTCTATTAACAAGTGTATCTTTAGCTGCTAGTGTTGTTAAATTAGGGAAAATGAACACTTTAGTTCAAGAAATGTTTAGTATTGAAACCTTATCACGAATTGATGTTCTATGTTTAGATAAAACCGGTACCTTGACTGAAGGAAAAATGGAAATCGAACAAGTCATTAAATTAAAAAATCCATTAAATCTTGATCTGGATGAGATTATGTGTTCCTTTGTTAAAGGATCTCTTGATAATAATATTACTTTTAAAACACTTAGTAACTATTTTACTGGCCCTGCAAAGTATGAAACATTAGACCGTATAGCTTTTTCTTCAGCCCGGAAATGGAGCGCCATTGAACTAGATTCAATAGGAACAATTATTGTTGGAGCACCAGAAATAATTCGTCCTGATTATCAATTATCACCAAGAATTATTGAGATGCAAAAAAGCGGCGCACGTGTTTTATTAATTGGCCATCACCCAACATTAAATATCTTACAGGAAACTTTAGGACAAACAACACCGATTGGGCTAATTGTTATTAAAGATCCTATTCGGAAAGATGCTCATGAAGCCCTTAAATTTTTCAGTGATAATGATGTTGCTGTAAAAGTTATATCTGGTGATAATCCAGCGACAGTTAGTGCAATCGCTAGTCAAGCAGGTGTTGCTAATGCAGAAAAATACATTGATGCTTCAACAATCGTTACTGATCAACAATTAGAAGATGCAATTTTAAACTATAATGTCATTGGTCGTGCTAGTCCTTTTCAAAAGCACCAGATGATCTTATGTTTACAAAAACATAATCAAAAGGTTGCGATGACGGGTGATGGAGTAAATGATGTTTTAGCATTAAAAGATGCTGATGTTTCAATTGCGATGGGTTCTGGTTCCGATATTGCCCGCCAAGTATCGCAATTTATTATTATTGATGGTAAATTACAAACATTAGTAGAAGTTGTTCGAGAAGGTCGCCTAGTTATTAATAATGTTACACGTTCTGCGTCAATGTATTACTTGAAAACAATTTACACGATTTTACTTTCAATATTATCTATTTTAATGAATATACCTTATCCTTTTATTCCTTTCCAAATGACTTTATTGGATATGTTTATTGAAGGTTTCCCTTCATTTATGATTTTATTTGAACGAAATATCGAAAAACCAAAAGAATCAATTGGTCATCATGCTATGCGTTTTTCCTTACCTAACGCATTAGCAATAGTTTTAAGCGTTGCTGGTATAAGATTACTCGCACCAACCTTACAATTGTCGTTAGCAGAAACTTTTTCAGTCCTATATTTTACAACTGCTTTTGTGTCTATTCACATGATTTATCGTATTTATAAACCATTAAACTGGTATCGAGGTGGAGTTTTAATAATTGATATTATTGGCTTTATCCTCTCTACACCGATTTTTTGGCCACTTTTAGAAATGCATGTATTAACACCTAAGTTAATTCAAATTATCCTAATTACGATTGTTATTAGCATTCCTGTTTTAATCATCCTGACAAGGAGTGTTAGTTATTATCTTAAGAACCTAAATAGTAAAAAAGCTTTATAGCATTAATAAGCCTGTTCAAGTTTTTCTTGGACAGGCTCCCATTTAAAACAAATCTATTTATCTAAACAAAAAGATATATTTAGATACATTACTGTACCTTCTATATCTATTTTTCATTTAAAAGTTGAATTAACTTAATCACATCTTCTTGAATCCGAGGTGGTAAATATTGCGGCTTGGCTAATAAAAACCCTTGAAGATAATCAACTTTAAGCTTAATCACCTGCTTTAATTCATCAATCGTTTCAATTCCTTCAGCAATTAATTTCATATCCCGTTCATGAGCATAATTAACAATGTTTTCAACAATTTTACACTTATCAGGATCACTATCAATATTACGAATTATATCCATATCGATTTTAATAAATTTAGGTGAAATCAGCAATAGGATTCGATCACTATTATATCCACTTCCATAATCATCTAATGCTAATTCTGCTTGCCATTTTTTCATTAATTCTGCTTTTTGCTGATGATAATTTTCGTCAATGTACTCAACTTCAGTAACTTCTAAAACAACATTTTTTAAATACTTTGAATACTCCTTTTCTAGCTCATCAATTTTTTTATTACTTAAAATTTGATTTGAAATAGAATTAATAAATATTTTACAATCTTTATTAATTCGCTCATTTCGTAAATGGTTGGCAAAGGTTTCAAGTGATGAGGACCATGTTAATTCTTCAATTTCTGCTAAACGTCCCTCCTCTTTAGCTATTTTTAAAATATCAAGGGGATTTTTTAATGATGGCATAAATGATCTCATTAATGATTCATATGCATAAATAGTACCATCTTTGCTACTTATAATTGGTTGAAAATAAAACTGAATTGCTCGATCTTCAATAATAGTGTTTAATTCTTCTTTACTTTCGCTTAAAAAAGAATCCGCAATATAATCATTGAGATTAAACTCTGTTAAATTACCTTTACTTGTACGTTTGATCTTATACATTGCATAATCAGCATAATGTTGGAGTTTTTCAAAAGATTCACTATCCCGTGGATACCAGGCAATACCGCCTGATGCATTGACATGAAAATTACTATTATCAGCCAAAGGAATAAAAGCCTTGCTAATTGCTTCCTTTAATTTATTAATTAACTGCTTAATTACATTTTCATCATCATAACCATAAAAGAAAACAAAAAATTCATCACCAGAAATCCGTGAAATAATAGTATTTTCTGGGGTGCTGTTTACAAATGTTTCAGCAGCTTTAGAAATGTAATTATCACCAATTTCATGCCCATAATTATCATTAATGTACTTCAGATTATCTAAATCTAACATCAATAGTGCTGCTATTTTTATTTTGTTTATTTCATTTTCAAATAAACTATTCATGATCCTAATAAATGCTCTCCGATTCAAAAGTCCAGTTAGAGCATCATGATCACGTTCATATTCAATCACATTCTTTTCAACAATTGTATTAGTTACATTCTCAATTACCCCAGTATATGCATTATCATTTACCAATAGCCGTAGGTTCACAAAAACATAATTATCATCATCAGGAATTTTGAAGAGATATTCTTTTTTGCTATAATCATGTGAAACAATATATTGTTTATAGCCTTCAAATGTTTCTTTAAATTTTGTCATTGTTAATTCTGAAGTATTAACATCATATTTTAGTAAAACCTCAAAAAAGTTTTCTGATATAAACAATTCTTCAGTGTTTATATTATATTCGAACCCTGCTAGCTTAATACTTGCCATTTGTAATAAATTAGTGAATTTCAAGGCAGTATCACGAACATTTTGATTTAGTTGTTCCATCATATTTGCAAGATGATCAATTTCAGCAATATTTGTACGTCTGAAAGAAATCTTATTTTTAATATTAGCTTTTACGACTTCATCTGATAATTTTTTTATTGGTTTTGAAATGATATAACTAAAAATGAAACTTCCACCAATTCCAACTGTCAAGGTTAAAAAGATTGCGAACATCAAAATCGAAGTGATTTTATTTGTAAATGCAAATAAATCTGAAATATCAACTATTCCTACTAAAGCCCAGCGTTGATTACTGTATGGTGTATTAGAATTATAAATATTCAAATATTTTAATGAACTATATAAAGTGTTAGAACCTTGATTGATATAATAATCATTCTCAGATTGCATTAATTCAGTTGTAGGACTTTTCGTTGTATAAATATTTCCATTCGTTAAAATATTACTTAAAATCAATGAATCATCTTGATTGATTGCCAACAAATAGCTTCCATTACCTTCATCAAGTAACTCTGTACTGGGCAATAATTTGTTCAAATAATCTAATGTAATATCAATTCCAACGACACCATAAACAGCTCCTTGATCGTTGATTAACGGTAATGAGTAGGTGAAAGCCTCATTTTCAGAATCTCTCAAGCGAAAACTCCCACCCCAATAGCCCATATCAGTACTCGAAAATTCTTGTGAATTACTAATTGCCTGCTGGTATGGAGTATAGAAAAAATCATAATATTTTATGTTTGCTTTTTTAAATTCAAAACGTGGCCGCCATGATGAATCAGTAGCAATATTTAAAGATTTAACTACTTCAGTTGGAGCTCGTTCAATTAATAAATCCCCATTTTCTGCTGAAGCTTTTGATAATGGATCAAGATCTCTTAAATATATTCCAGGTTTATCTTCAAGTCCCTTATCCAAGTCATGATTATTAAAAATGATATAAGCCCCTGTAACATGCTGAGAGCGCATTGTTGAAATCAATTGATCTACAACTGCCAAAATAAGTGGTGTTGCTGTTTCAGAGCTGTCATCAAGATGCTCATAATCAACCTTTCCTTCACTAACAAGCTGCTTAGCTGTCGTATTTATGTGGTCTGTCAATTGAGATAAATTGGACCAATTGTTTAACATTTCATTTTGAAGATAACTGCTTCGATTAATAACTCGCTGATCAACAATATCTTTAGCGTTCTGGTTTAATTTAGCAAACATTCCACCAGTTGAAAGGCTACCAACAAGGATTGTTGTCTCGATTAACACTAAAATACACATTACTACAAGTAAATATGAAAAAATTGATTTGTTTTTCATGATTTTACGAAACATCACAATCCTCCTTCTATAGAACTATTTAATTAATGATTCTAATTGGCTTTTAGTATTAGTATACCACTGATTAAAATAAGTATCATTATTAAATTGGCTAATTGCTTGTTCTAAATTCATTCCATTTGAAAGATTAGTAATAACTGTTTCACGATCTTGTTTAGCTAAATTACTCATTGTTGTTTCTAAAACATTTCTTGCATCAGTTCCCTTTTCAAAAGGAACTGATGTATACATATTATTATCTGAAATCATTTTAAGACTAGTATTTAACGTTTTCTTTACTGACTCATTGACTTCTACTTCATCAGTAATCTTATCAAGATCATTTGCACTTTTGGTAACTGGCAAATAACCACTAGCATTTGAAAAAGCAATATTTTGTTTATCACTAGTAAACCATTTCAAAAATTCAACAGCTGCCTGTTGTTCTTTTTCTTCACTTTTGAGAACAACCATTCCTGCTCCTTGTTGAACGACATAATCTTTACCATCTTTAAATTTAGGGCAAGCAAATGTCTCCAATTCAATTGAATGGCTTTCTTCGTCATTTAAAATAACTTCTTTAGGAAAATATGTGACACTCGAAGATGAAGAAACACAAGCAAGAATATTTCCGATTTTTATATCATCACTTCTAAATTTACCTGATGAACTAAAATAACCACTTATGTAAGGAACATAATAATTATCCCATAATTTTTTAGCAATATCTGCTTCAAAATTTAATACGATTTTATTATCCTTTTTACTAAAAATATCTGTTGCTAGCTGGCGATAGCCAACGAGCATATAATTTGCAAAAGCATCACGACCAAAAAATGCTTTTCCATCATTTGGAGCAGCTGTCAAACTATCAGTCCAGTTATAATATTGCTCTGCAACCTTAGTAACACCCTCAATTGTATTTAAATCATTTGTTGAAGCACCCGTAGCATTTGCAAACTTCTCCCAATCTGTTTTATTCAACATAAATAACTCTACTGATTTAGCCACTGGAAAAATTTTTAATGTATCTTTACTTGAAAAGTGTCCTTCTTCAAGATAACCATCGACATACTTAGATAGCTCGTCTTTACTAAAATATTTATTTAAATCTACTGCATAACCTAACTTATCCACTTGATAAGCTGTGTCACCATACGCTGCAAAAATATTCGGAATATCTGCAGCCCCAGCTTTTCCATTAATTGAATCTAAGACATTTCTTTCTAAATCAGAAATTGTTCCTTGACCAGAGCCCTCAACAATTATCCCTTTTTCTTTACCGACTGTTTTGTTAAATTCATCGACTAGACGATTAAATTCTTCTTGTTGCGCACCATTATAATAATGCCATACTTGAATCGTCGTTGGATCATCCTTGTCTAATAAGTTTTTATCCTCATTACTACATCCAGTTACAGCAAAAAACATTAATAAAGATATCAAAACTAATCTTACTTTTTTCATATGCTTATCTCCATTCCCTTATCCCCTAAAGGATAACACAAATTGGTCATTTATACAATCTTCACACTTTATCAATACAAAAAAGGATACCTATTGATATCCTCTATGACAACTCCATTTTTCCAGTATACAATTGATAATATCTTCCTTTTTGATTAATTAATTCATCATGATTCCCACGTTCTATGATTTCCCCATGATCGAGTACCATGATTGCTTTTGAATTACGAACTGTAGAAAGACGATGTGCAATTACAAAAACGGTACGATCTTTCATTAAACTATCCATCCCTTTTTCAATCAATTTTTCAGTATGAGTATCAATAGAACTTGTAGCCTCATCCAAAATCAAAACTGGGGGATTAGCAATTGCTGCACGAGCGATAGCTAATAGCTGACGTTGTCCTTGTGATAAGTTAGAACCATCACCGGTTAACATTGTTTGATAGCCTTGCGGAAGTCGCCGAATAAATGAATCTGCATTTGCTAGTTTAGCTGCTGCCACCACTTCTTCATCACTAGCATCTAATTTACCGTAACGTATATTATCTTCAATCGTTCCTGTAAATAAATGAGTGTCTTGCAAAACCATTGATAACGATTGTCGCAATGCTGCTTTTTTTATTAATTTAATATCAATTCCATCGTATGTTATACTGCCAGAATCTAATTCATAAAAACGATTAATCAAATTAGTAATAGTTGTTTTCCCAGCTCCTGTAGAGCCCACAAATGCAATTTTTTGACCTGGTTTTGCATATAAGTTTAAATTTTTTAAAATAGGATGGTTGGAGACATAACTAAAACAAACATCATGGAAGCGAACATCACCTTTTAACAAAACCAGTTCTACATCACCATTAGAACGGGGATGACGCCAAGCCCAAAGTCCAGTATTTTCATGACACTCAACTAGCTTACCATATTCATTGCGAACATTTGTTAAAGTGACACTTCCTTCATCTATTTCAACTTTTTCATCCATAATTTCAAAAATACGTTCTGCACCTGACATTGCTGCCAAAATAAAATTCATTTGTTGGGAAAATTGATTTACTGGCATCGCAGTTTGTCGAACAAAAACCAAATATGATGATAAACTTCCTAAATCCATAATCCCATAAATTGCCATAAACCCGCCTATTACAGCAGATAATGCATAATTCAAATATGAAATACTGACAACTGTTGGTATCATAGTTCCTGAATAAGTAACTGCTTTCGTAGCTGCTTGTCGTAAAGCTTGATTTCTTTTTTCAAACTCGGCAAAGTTCACCTGTTCATGATTGAAAACTTTAACTACTTTACTTCCTTCGACCATTTCTTCAATAAAACCATTTAAACTTCCCATATATTTTTGTTGTTGATTAAAATACTGCTTACTCTTTTTACTACTATAACGAATAAAAATAAACATCATTACCATTGAAGCAATTACAATGATTGATAGATAAGGATTTAAAATAATAATCATCGTAATTGTTCCTACAATCATTATAAAACTTTGAATCAACATTGCAAAACTATTATTTAAAGCTTCTAAAATTGTATCAATATCACTAGTAAATCGACTCATCAACTCACCATGAGTACGCTGATCAAAAAAACTAAGCGGTAAGTTTTGTATCTTATCAAATAAATCTTCACGAATTTCTTTAACGATTTCTTGAGCAGTTTTTACCATTAATTGATTATATAGATGACAAGCCCCGACACCAGTTAAATACATAATTGCCATCGTTATTATTGCTTGTAATAGTCCAGCATTATTACCTGGTAGAATGTAATCGTTAATAACCGGTTTTAATAAATAAGTACCTAAAATATTTGCACCTGCACTAATTAATACTAAAATAGCAATGATTATGAGTGTTCCTATATGTCGAGTTAAATAACTAGCCATTGCTTTTAAAGTTTTCTTTAAATTTTTAGGGCGTGGAGTTCCGTTTATTCTAGCCATATTATTTATCTCCTTCTTGAATTTTACATAAATCTTGATAGATATGATTACGATTTGCTAATTCTTCAGGTGTTCCTATATCATCAATTTTACCATCAGTTAAAATAACAATTTTATCTGCATGGGCAAGTGATGATAATCGCTGTGAAATAATAATTTTAGTTGTCTTAGGCAAATAGTATGCTAATCCATCTGTTAGTTTTCGTTCAGTTGCTGTATCTAATGCACTGGTAGAATCGTCAAGAATTAAAATTTTTGGTTTCTTTAATAATGCACGTGCAATACATAACCTTTGTTTTTGCCCACCAGAAACATTAACTCCACCTTGCCCTAAATCTGTATTGATTCCCTTAGGCAATGCATCGATAAATTCACTGGCACAAGCAATGTCTAAAACTTCATTAAGTTCGTGATCACTAGCATCTGCTTTACCCCATAAAATATTTTCCTTAATCGTTCCAGAAAATAGAGTGTTTTTTTGTAATACCATAGCAATTTCATCTCGAAGATGTTCGATTCCATATGATTTTATATCATGACCATCGATTAATAAATCCCCTGCTGTAATATCATATAATCTAGGAATCAATTGTACTAATGAAGTTTTGGCACTACCTGTTCCCCCGATAATACCAACAGTTTCACCAGGCTCAATTTCCAAATTTATATTATTTAATACATATTCTTTTGCTTTTAAGTCATATTTAAAAGCAACATTTTTAAATATGATTTTTCCCCTCGTAATCTTTATGTCACTTTTTTCATCTTTAATATCTATTTCTTCATCAAAAACTTCTTGAATCCGATATGCCGAAGCTAGAGAACGAGTTAACATCAAGAAAACATTTGAAATCATCATTAAGGAATTTAAGATTTGCATAATATAGCTTAAAAATCCTGTTAATTCACCTACTTGCATATTTCCAACCTGAATCATCCCACCCCCAAACCATAGAATTGCAATAATCGTCGAATACATCACAAATTGAAAACACGGCATATTCATAACTGCATAATGGAATGATTTACGTGAAACTTGTTGATAATTCAAATTAACTTCATTAAATTTAGCTTGTTCGTAATCTTTTCTAACATATGACTTTACAACTCTGATCGCAATTAGATTTTCCTGAACTATCGAATTGACAGAGTCTAAAGCTCTTTGCATTTTCCCATATAAAGGACGAACTTTTGACATAATTATAATTAAGCATGTTGCTAGAACAGGAATAGCTATTAAAAAAACAACAGCTAATTTAGCATTAATTAGTATTGCCATAGTTAGTGCAGTTAACATCATAAAAGGTGCTCTAACTAACGGACGAATCCCATTACAAATAGCGTTTTGTAAAATAGTAACATCACTTGTAAGTCGAGTAACTAACGATGAAGTACTAAAATGATCTGTATTTTTAAACGAAAATTCTTGAATCTTTTGATATTGTGCTTTTCGCAATTCATAGCCAAACCCCTGTCCTGCTTTGGCAGCAGTCTTTGCATACAATAAGCCTAAACCAAGCGACAAAAGCGCACATATAATCATTAATCCCCCTTTGATCAGAATATAATTTCTATCTTTATTTGCTACACCGATATCAATAATATCAGCCATTATCAAAGGAATAATCAACTCAAAAAGAGTTTCTAAAATAACAAACACTGCACTTAAATAAAGATATTTTTTATAGTTTTTAAAATAGCCAAAAAATTGTTTGAACATCTTATTCCTCCTTTAACAAGGCGTCATAAAGGCGCTCTAAGTAATTAATAAATTGTTTTCTTTCTTCCTTGCTAAAATCTCTCAAGGTAATATCTTCACGCTCATCTAGATATGCTTGCCATTTAAGAAAAGTGATTTTTCCTAATTCGGTAAGTTGAATATATACATTTCTCTTATTTTCCTCACTATAATTCCGTTTAATAAAACCATTACTTTCTAATTTGTTTAGCATAATTGAAACTGTAGCAGGCTCAATATCACAACCTTTAGTAATATCTTTTTGTAAACATTCTCTTTTCTGTTCATACAAATATCGTAAAACCTTTGGCTGTCCTGGTGCTAAATTCAGTTCTTTTAAAAAAGGAATATTCTTTTTCCTTTGTGTATGCGCTGTTTTAAATAATAAATAATATAATGAATTAGCCATCTTTCCTCCTATTATTAGCATCCTAACTATTAGTATACTAATCTTATTAATAAAGTCTGTCAAGGTATTTACTAAAATTAAAAACCGGCTTCTATTTAGAGCCGGTCATTTTATATATTTTACTTAGTGTATTATATGCTGTTTTAATCGTACCATCGTATTCCTCAGCAAAAACAATAGTCATTTCTTCTTTTAAAATAATAGCTAAACAATATTTTAATTTACGATTCAATCGTCTATCTAATAACGCCATTCGTCCAAATAATAAAACATTTACAGGATCCAGCTGTTTTTTTAATTCCTCGATTTCACCATATTTCACTTCAATAATATCGTTATAAGAAAACTTTCTACTTTTGAAGATACCATCAACTGAAAAGCTATTTTCTTTAAGATTTAAGGTATAAATAGCACGCTTTTGATATTCAGCAATACCACCAATATAATTAAGATTATATTTAAATGTTTTTTTCATTTTCAAACTCCTAATCCTGATTAAAATTCTTAAGTTCTTCTAATAAATAATTATGACTCTTAGGTTGTTTACGTCGGAATTCTTCTAATTTTTCTTGATCAAGTTGTGCTACTTCTAATCGAAGTTCGCGAGAAGATATTCTTTTCCCACCTTGCCCTAATACGATTAATTGTTCTAACGCATCAGATGTGGCCACTGTAATATTGTATTTACTTGCCAACTCATGAGTTGCCCGCTCAATATACATATCAGCAGTTTGTGCTTCTTTAGTATATGCGATATAAATATTATGATATTTAGTAGTTGAACCAATATTATCTTTAACCTTATATGCATCAAATACTAAAATCAAAATACATTTTTTGTAACCTTGATAGTTGCACATAATATCAATTAATCGCATTCTAGCTGCGTCTAAATTATCTTTTGCTAACTCTTTCAATTCTGGCCAGGCATGAATAACATTATAGCCATCAACTAATAAACATTCTGGAATGTATTTATAACTTGACTCATTAAATATTTTTTTAGTTACTTGATGTTCGCCAGATCTTTGTTTAACTGGTCCATAAGTGCGTGTGAAAATATTTTCTAACTCGTCATCAATATTATCAAATTTAGATTTATCCTGAATATTATTAGCGGTCTTCTTTATTTTTTTAAAAACAAATGGTATGTGCATATGTTGGGCAACTTGATCCCACCTTACATTATAACCAGCACCATGACTGCAAAATACTGATCCTGTTGGATTTTCTACATCTGCCTCACTATCATAGTTGAATGATTTAATTACTTCAGCCTGATTTTGACATGGGCGATAATCACTTAACTGACAAATTAGGCGCCCTTTTCCTTTAGTATATCTAACAACTTCACTTTGATAATTTTGCATTTTACTGACTGGTGCACTTCCGGTAATAACAGCAATGTCAGTTTGATTTTCCGGTAATTTAAAGTTCCCTGCCATTGCCTCAATATCATAAATCGCTCGACTCAGATATTCAATCGGTAATTCAAGTGAAAAATCAAAATACGGCTCTAGTAAAACCGATTTTGCTGTTTTCAAGCCTTGACGTATCGCCCGATATGTTGCCTCTCTAAAATCACCGCCTTCAGTATGCTTTAAATGTGCTTTTCCAGCCACTAAAGTTATTTTCATATCTGTGATTGGCGAGCCCGTAAGTACTCCCAAATGCTCTTTTTCTTGTAAATGCGACAAAATTAATCGTTGATAGTTATTCGCTAGAAGATATTCTTGACAATTTGTATCGAATTTTAATCCCGACCCTGGTTTCCCGGGTTCTAAAAGTAAATGTACTTCAGCATAATGACGTAATGGTTCAAAATGTCCTACCCCTTCAACAGTTTCTTCAATCGTCTCTTTATAAATAATTCTCCCATAATCAAAATCAACTTCAACTTTAAACCGCTCTTGGATTATATTTTTAAGCACCTCAATTTGAATTTCACCCATTAATTGAACATGAATTTCTTTGGTTCTAACGTTATAATTGATATGTAGCTGAGGATCTTCTTGTGCTAATAAATTTAACTTTTTTAACACTTGATGTTGATCACAATCAGGAGGCAATTTAATTTGATAATCCATGTATGGTGACAACAATGGCTGAGTCGTATTATCTTCTATACCTAATCCCTGACCAGCAACTATACTTTTAAGCCCTTTAATCGCACAAATATCCCCAGCCATCACTTCATCAGTTAAATGATACTTATTCCCAGAATAAATACGAATTTGATCAACTTTTTCATCATTTAAAAGTTGCGTTTTCACTTTTAAACTACCGCCAGTAATTTTTAAATGTGTCAATTTGTTTCCTTGTTCGTCATGACTTATTTTAAAAACTCGCGCTCCAAAAGATTCAGAATAATCCTTATTCTTTATATAATTAGTAAATTCATTAAAAAAATTATCAATCCGTTCCATTTTTAACGCAGAGCCAAAAAAACACGGAAATAATTGGCATCTAGCAATTTCATTAATTAACATCTCTTTGTTTAAGGTATTATATTCTAGATAATAATTCAATAAATCTTCGCTATTTAAAGCAACACTTTCATAAAATTCATCATTCAAATTACTAAAATCAAAACAATGTTCATCTAGTCGTTCTTTTAAATTCTGCATTAATTCAGATTGCTCATAACGACTAACATCCATTTTATTAATAAAAATAAAGGTTGGTATTTTATAATATCTCAATAAATTCCAAATTGTTTCACTATGACCTTGGACACCGTCTATCCCACTGATTACCAAAATAGCATAATCGAGCACTTGCAGCGTACGTTCCATTTCTGTCGAAAAATCAATGTGACCTGGCGTATCAATTAAAGTAATTTGGCTATCATGCCAATTTATTATTGCCTGCTTAGAAAAAATTGTAATCCCTCGATTTCTCTCTTGAAAATCATAATCCAAAAAAGTATCCCGATGATCAACTCGACCTAATTTTCGTGTTGTTCCTGTTAAATATAATATACTCTCAGTTAATGTTGTTTTTCCTGCATCAACATGTGCAAGAATTCCTAATACTATCTTTTTCATTTATATCATCCTACTTATTTTCTAATAATATAATTATAAAGAATATTGCTATAATTACAATTGATATTACCAATTTATCTAATTCAGCTTAAAAATATGCTTAATTCAACTAAAATTATTTTGAATTGTTGTAAAAGCATGAATCAATGACTCATGCTTTTATAATAGTTTAAACAAATTAATGATTTTTGTGCGACCCCAATATAATTAGCAATAACTTCACATTTAACCATCAATAAAAAATAAATATTTTTCTCTTGTTCACTCAAACTTTCAAAGTTTGCCTGCCCTTTAGCAATAACTATATCGGCACTTCGGTATATCCTTTTAAATTCATTACTCGTACGTTCTAATACCGTACCCAAAGAATTATCACCATTACTGATAATTGTAGCGTATTCATCCATTCCAACAAAATATGCATCAGCTTCAATTGAATCATTTACTACTGGTTTTCCTCTTACACCAAAATATATATCAATCTCCGGATTGAGTTTTTTAATTCTTCTAATTAATAATTTATCAAGACAAATTTCACCACAATTATCACCTAAATATAAAAGTACCTTTGCACTTTTTATATCAGTTATCATTTCTTCAAGCTGATTAATTGCTAATTTTAATTGATCAATATTTTCAAACCACTTATCAATGTCTTTAATTTGGGTATTATAGATAGGACTAAAATCAATAATATTTCCAATAATTGCATATTTAACAGCCGTTTCAAAAGAGTTGATCTTATTTTCAAATTCAGTACTACGTGATAAGAAAAGTTCGTTATAATATTTCCGAAGTTCAAAATATGGATCCTCATCATTAACTTGCTGCTTGATCATTTCAAATGTAGCACCAATTATCTCTGGATTAGTTTTAGTAAAATTTAGTTTTCCCAAATACTGAAATACTCCTCGATAAAACATATCACGATTTTTTATATTTGTAATATTGGCCACTTTAATAACTTGACTGATCAAGCATGGTAAACAATTTTCATTTATTTTCATTCGACTCACCCTCCTTTAGCATAGCATTCTTATATTTAAATAAATATTATTTCCAAAAAATGGAAATTCTATTCTATCAAATTTTTTTGATATTTCATAAAAATCAAATCAACAAAACATTGCAAAGTATAGTTATATAAATCATGTTTTATTGGAACCAAAATAACTTCATTGACATATTCGAGCTCCTGCACTAAATTATTTTTAGTAATTACGTAAACCTTTGCTTTACTACTTTTTAAATAATCATAAGTATGATAAAAACGTGAATAGCCATTTTTCATGACATAGTTACCAGAAAAGCTAAAAATTACAATTAAAGTATTACTATCTGCACTTTTAATAAAATCTAGTTGGTCTTGAAAGTTAGTGTAATAAATGCAAATTTTTCCCCAGCCAATTAAATTATACTGTAATTCTTTTGCTCCATTATCACTATTTAAAATTCCAAAAATTGCTATTTTTGGATATTTGTAAAAATCATAGACAAGTTTATCCACTCGACTTTCATCAAAATTCTGATAAAAATATGTAATCTCCTCAGTAACCATTTTCTGATATACTCTATAATCAATTATTTCTCTTTGTAAACCTGTATGTCGCTTTTGCTCCCCGTGATATACCAAGGCTTCTTTAAAATCAGAAAAAGATTCAATCCCTAACGATCGTACAAATCGGCTTACTTGCGATATTGAAACATTTGTATTTTTCGCTAACTCACTAATTGATAGACTATTAATATTTTCGTGATTTGCTATTAAATATTTAGCAATATCACAATCAACTACACTATTGTGAGAATTATTTATTACATTTATTAACATTGTTGTCACCAAATTCATCCAATTTCTCCTATTCATAATTCAATACCAGGCTTTACTATTGTTTTTTATAAAAGTAATTTCATTTTGATAATAATTAATCTCATTATTTTTTGAAAAGCTTTATTTCCAGCCAATACCTCATGATTAGTCAAATTACAAAGTTCTTCGATTCAACATATCCCCCAAATAAAGAGATTATCTGGTATAATCATTCCGTAAGCTTTAAAAAATATTTTTATTCTTTCTTTTCTAAACAAAGTATCATTTGTCTTATAATCTCTTATTGTTCCATCCGAATTAGTCTGATAACTAGCATCATTGTGACAATATAATCTGTCCAAACAATTGCATGACAATTAAGAAAGTTGTTACCAGATACATATTCATGCAAAAAAGATAATATCTCACGATTATTTTCATCATCGCCTAAAAATCTTGGAACTCTATTACACTTTTTAAATTCTAAATATTGTGAAAAATCATGGATATAAGGTTTCCAATAGCTGTTACGATAGATTCTATCCCCTTTCTTTTCAATAGTTTGATTTACGTTTCCATTTAACCTTTCTATTTCTTTATTCCATGTAATATAAATACCTATTTATCATTAAAATTATCTTATCATACAATTTAAAAGGCAACAATTAAATGATCCATATCATTTCTATTTACAAGCTGCGATATGGATCAATAAACATAAATTTAGTTTTTATCCGCCATTTTTTAAATACTTAATTAATATGTTATCAATAACTAATGAATTATCCCTATTAGGATTAATAATTATTGCATTTTTCTCTTTAAATCTTTTCATTAACATAAAACAATCATAAATACTCAAAGTAACAAAATAGCGATATTTTGAATTGAATAAAACAGGACTAGAATATACAGGTAAATAATTTTGAGTAGTTTCTCCAGATAAATTATCTAAAATCATTATTAGATCATCATTGGGGATCTTTAGTAATTTTTGTTTTGAAATCTTAATTGTCGAAGGCATATAAATTGGTTTTGATTTTAAATAATCAAGAATATCTTTTAAACGATTGAGTTCAATATCATGATTGTATGCTTTTATTAGCTGGTTTAAATTATCATTAGTTTCTATAGTCATATACTCACCGACTTTCAAATTGATTTTCAAGGATATTATTGTAACATATCTAAGCTTATAAAGAAACGCGTTATTCACCTTTTCTTATACATTATGTTTAATACTAAATGATACGCGACTACCTTGCAATCACAGAGTAATTCACAAATTGTGAATTACTTGTGCATATTCTTAAATATTATAAAAAATGATGATATTTAACCATCATTTATATTTTTCTAAGATTTTATTCATTTCAAGATCATCGGTAATAAATTTACAATCAGGATCACTTTTAATTGATGTCACAAGCATATTTTTCATTTCTTGAACAAAGGTCTGATCAATTTTTTTTGCTGTAATATGGCGATATAAAGGAGAAGTATTGATATTCCATCCTTTATTAATTGCATTGAACATTTCTTTTAATATTTTTAAACACTCTAACCGTTTTTTACGATTTATACATAATTGAAAATGTGCAGTATAACTAGAATATTTCCATAATCCAAAAACTTCATGCATTTCTTTATATATATCGGCGATTATTTCAGCATCATCATACCGCTCTTGTTTAATTGCAATCTCCATTAAAGTTAAAAGCATAGTTGGAATCTCATTAACTGTCACTAAAAGTTTTTCTTCTTGTAATTTAGCGGCTGCTTCTAATTTTGCTTGAGCTATGTAGAGATTGACTAACTTTTGTTTTTTATCTATTAAATGTTGTTCTGGTAATTCATTAATTAGCTTCTCAGCCTGTTCAAGTTTCCCTTGATTAATATACTTGTTGATCAAAACTGCTTGAGCTTGATTTTTAATCATTGGATTGTCACTAGTTAAACACTGTTCCAATAAACTGTCAATTTTTTGCTGATATTTTATAGCTTCATCCATCTCGTTTAATGAAAGCAATCCTTCTAAAACAACTGCTACATTAACAATTAGATTATCACAAGTTGGATATTCATTTATTTTATCTATTGCAATTCTATATGCCTGCTGAAAATCTTTGATTGCAGCTAAATCGTTTAAAAACAACACAACTTCATAATCTGACAAATCATCTTTAAATGACAATAGAGTATTTAAGTCTGTTTTTAGGATTCTTGCTAGAGCTGGTAAAATAGTAATATCTGGATAACTAATCCCCCGCTCCCATTTATTGACTGCTGGCGTAGTAAGATTTAAAAACTTGGCTAATTGCTCTTGTGTATACCCTAAAGCTAATCGCTTTTCTTTAATTATTTCATTAATTTTCATTAATTTTCACCTCATTATAGTAATATAATAACATATGCATTCTAAGATACAATTGACCGTTAGTTACTATTGCTGGGAAAAAATAAACGAATTGTTAATTAAACTGTTACTTCCTCGCTACTTTGAATTACTTTTAATTCTTTACGTTTATAAATCCATCCACCAATAAAGACAATATTCGCAAAAAGCCACGCTAATGGATTTGCAAAACAAATTGCATTAAAACCAAATGATGAAACAAAAAAGAAAGCAACAATACAGCGAGCTATCATTTCTGCAACACCGCCAAACATTGCTAAAAAACTATAACCTAATCCCTGTAGTAAATTACGCAATATAAATAAAATACATAAGATATAATATCCCATCGAATTAATTAACAAATATTGTTTAATTTCTGCCATAATAACAACTTCTTTAGCATCGATAAATAACAATGATAGATAATCAGAAGTAAAGTAAACAAATATAAATACAATAGCACAATAAGCAGCGCCAATAATACAACTTACTCGTAATCCGGCGAAAATCCGTCCTATTTTATTTGAGCCTAAATTCTGACCGCCATACGTTGCCATTGTTAACCCTAAAGTTTCTAATGGCTGAGTCAACATAACAGAAATTTTAATCGCAGCAGTAACTGCAGCTACAACATCTGAACCTAAAGTATTAACAGCAGATTGAATCACAACACTGCCAATTGCAGTAATCGAAAACTGCATTGCCATCGGTAAGCCCATTTGTAATAATCGAATACTGTGTTTTTTACTGAATTTTTTATCATCATGTTCGAAAGTTAAAACGTCGGTTTTCTTTTTCATATAAATATAGCAGGCTGCTCCAGATAGAAATTGGGCAATTACTGTTGCATAGGCAGCTCCTACTGCTCCCATATCAAATTGAGTAATAAAAATCAAATCTAGAACAATATTAATTATTGATGATAAAATCAAAAAATATAACGGTGTCCTTGAATCTCCGATTGCTCTTAAAATACTTGATAAAATATTATATAGCATTGTGGCAAATAATCCAATAAAGATAACCACGATATAATCATATGCCTGCTGATAAATATCACTTGGTGTTTGCATCAACTCTAAAACTGATGGTAAAGCAATAACAGTAGCAATTGTCATAATTGCTGTAATCAACATACATAAATAAAATGAATTAACTATGTATTTTTTCATGTCTTGTATTTTTTTACCACCAAAACTTTGGGCAATTGGAATTCCAAAACCACTACATATACCAATTCCAAAACCAATAATCATAAAGTTTAGTGATCCGGTCGACCCCACAGCTGCTAAAGCTGTTTTCCCAACATATTTCCCAACAATAATTGTATCAACCATACTATAAAACTGTTGAAAAATATTACCTATTACTAAAGGTATCCCAAAAGCAATAATCAGCTTAAGAGGACTACCTGTCGTCATATCCTTTTTCATCATTTTCCCTCCTTAAACATGTTTATTTATTATACATTATTTTCTAACAATGTTAAGAAAATTTATAAATATGAAAAACTATTTATATCAAGTAATCACTTTATTAAAAAATATAGTTTAATACATTTATTGACTAAAATTGACAGTATCTTTAATTTATTATATATTCATTTGCAGAAGGTAATATTTATGTTAATATTTACTGCTTTATTAGATAGGAAAAAAAGAAAATGAGTTTATTAACAATTAAAGATTTATCTCATGATTTTAGAGATAAAATATGATATAAAAATGTAAATTTTAAACTTTTTAAAAATGAACATATAGTCATCTTAGGAGCCAATGGTGCTGGTAATAGCATATTAATGAAATTGCTTACCGGTGCTTATTTACCAGAGTATGGTCAAATTATTTGGCATTCTAATATTAAAGTCGCCCACCTTAATCAATATGCTACTCTTAATCAAGAATAAATAATCAAAGAATATCTTAGTCCTGTCTACAATGAAGAATATTTTTTAGAACAAAAAATGCTAACACTGTATCAAAAAAAGAAGTTTTAATAATAATGAAGAACTTTTGACTTTAGCTGGTAGATATCAAGAAAAATTGATTAACAGTGGTTATTATACTATCGATACTTCAATAAATATGGTAACTGCAGGACTTGGGATTAATCTAATTGGACTTGATAAAAAAATTAATAAAATCAGTGGTGGACAATGTGCTAAAGTGATTCTAGCTAAATTGTTATTAGAAAAACTAGATGTTTTATTATTGGATGAACTTACTAATTTTTTAGACACTAAACATATTAATTAGCGAGTTGACTTTTTAAATAATTTTATGGGCACCTATATTGTTATCTCGCACGATTTTGATTTTCTAGATAAAATTACTGATTGTATTTTAGATATTGATTATTATACAATAAAAAATATCGTGGAAAATATTCATCTTTTTAAAACAAAAAAACGTCTTCGCACTGATTATCTAAGACGTTATCAAAAACAACAAAAACATATAAAAAACGGAACAATTTATCCGCAAAAATATAGCTGGGAATAATTCAGAAATAACTCAAGGAAGACGTAAACAATTAGCTCACTTTGAACGTCTAACATCACCTATTACAATTATAATACTAGATTTTAAATTTAAAAATCTACCACTTTTAACGAAACAAATTCTTAAAGCAGCTAATTTAACGATTGGATATCATAAGCCTTTACTTTCAAAGATCAGCTTTTCACTGTCCGCTCAAGAAAAATTGCCATTACTGGATTTAACAGTGTTGGAAAATCAACACTTAAAAAACGTTACTAGGTGAAATTATTCTGATATCAGGAACCTTTATTTTTAATGATCAAATAAAAATTGCTTATTATAATCAAGATTTAATTTGGACTAATGATTATCAAACACCGTTAGAAATAGTTCACGATAGTCATCCTAAATTAGGCATTAAGACAATTCGAACCAATCTTGCACATTTCAATATTACAACCGATCTTATTGATAAACCAATTATCCAATTAAATGGTGGTGAGCAGACAAAAGTAAAATTATGTATGTTGCTATTATTACTAGCCATTTATTGATTTTAGATGAACCAACTAATCATCTAGATCAAGAAATAAAAAAAGCATTGGCAAAAGCAATTAAAAATTATTCTAGTAGTGCTATTTTAGTTTGCCATGAGCCTGATTTTTATCAAGAATTAGTTGATCACATAATTAAAATAGAAAACTGTAATTTCTAATAAAAACCTACATAGTAGTTAATGATCTGATGCCTCTTTAATATTCAGCGTTTCATTTATTTACACAGTCTGCTTTAGAAGTACCATACCATAACATCTACTAGTAGGTTTTAGATTTATTAAATTTGAAAATTTTACTATAATAATTTTTTTCTTAATTCATCACCAGATTCAGGATGTAAGTAAGCAGGCGCTATATCAAAAACAGTTTTACATCCATGTTGACCCTCTTGATACATCCGATGCGCTGCTCGAGCATATGCAACTAATACACTTGACGTGAATTCCGGATTTGAATCTAAGGTTAATTTATACTCAATTACATGTTTGTTTTCTTGTTCGAATCCAGTTGTACCGCTTCTTAATACAACCCCTCCATGAGGAATTCCTTGGTGATCACGTAATAATTCAGCTTCACTTATAAAATGAACAGTAGTATCATAGTCTGCAAAATAATTAGGCATTGTCTTAATTTCTTCTTCTATTCTTTGTAAATCAGCCCCTTCTTCAGCAACAACAAAGCATTCACGAGTATGTTTTTGACGTGTTACTAAAGTTGGATTCTCCCCATTACGAACACTTTGAAGAGCAGCTTCTACTGGAATAGTATACTGTCTTGCATCCTTAACTTCGTCAATTCTTCTGATTGCATCAGAATGTCCCTGACTAACCCCTTTTCCCCAAAAAGTATAATCATGACCCTGCGGTAAAATAGCTTGTCCATAAAGACGGTTTAATGAAAATAACCCTGGATCCCAGCCAACAGAAATAATACTTATATGTTTATTCTTTTTACTTGCCTCATCAACATTAGCAAAATGTTCAGGGATTTTAGCATGTGTATCAAAACTATCAACTACATTAAAATATTCTGCTAATTCTACTGTTTGTTTTGGTAAATCATTGGCACTACCACCACATAAAACAAGAACATCAATTTGATCTTTCATATCATAAACTTTATCCATACTATAAACAGGTACATCACTATGTGTTTTTACTGATTTAGGATTTCTTCTTGTAAAAACCCCAGTTAGTTCCATATCTTGACTATGTAATACTGCACATTCTACCCCACGTCCTAAATTTCCGTATCCTACAATTCCTATTTTTATCATGTTTCCACTCCTTATATTTTTTAATATTTTATCATTCTTTTATCAAAAAAACACGAATATGAAATTTTTCTTACATCAATATATTTTTTTCTCATATTTAAACTTCTACTATTAAATATATTTATTTTGGCAACTAATAACTATTAGCTAAAAAGGGGAGGAAATGATTTCAACAAAAGAAAAAATATTATTAGAAGCACTAACTTTATTTTCAAAAAATAGCTACGATGCAATAACTGTTAACCAAATTGCTCAAATCGTTGGAATCAAGGCTCCATCACTGTATAAACATTATCAAAGTAAACAATATATTTTTATATGATAACATTAAAAATATGAATGGTATCAAAAATTTGTCGAAAGTCTAGAAATGAATGGAATTGCTCTAGAACAAGAGATGTATCGATTCATTAATATTGATGAGAATATGTTTCCTTATTTTCTCCACGACGAATTTCAAAGTAAGTTTGAAAAATAATGACAGTTGAACAGTTTAAAAATAAAGATTTTGCCAACTAATATATCAAAGAATATTTTGACGATTCATTACCCTATCAACAATTCATTTTTCTGTTTTAACCAAGCATAATATTTCAAAAGACGAAAATTCATATATTATTACTTTACACTTTTATACTCCTATTTACATTCTTATCTCTTTATGTAACAGTATCCCAGAACGTGAAGATGAGGTAGTTAATATTTTGGGACTTCGCATTAAACAGTTTAATCGTTTATATGCTAATAATGGTAAAATTTAATGAATCGCATTAGCATTTTTACAAGTTGCTTTTTATTTGCAATTTATTATCATATTGAAAATCGAAATCTTCCTTTTGTTCTACCAGCATGATTATTTTTCCGATCACGATATGTTTTCTATGTTTAATTTAACTTTATGCAAAGGATACCAGTTTTTAAAAAAATATATTTCTAACCATCAGCTTAATCCAATACTTTTTAAAAGGACTGTTCAAATATATAATCACAGAACCGTCTTTACTTTGAGTTTCTAGATTTCTTTATCAAATTTCTCTGTCTTCTTTGCAAATTTTAGCTGGTATCCTTTTAACTCTTTATTTATCAAACCACAACGTTACATGGAATGCCGTATCTATAATTAAGATTCTATTTTCAGTACAGCCTTTTAGTTTTTATCCCTACTCCATTTACAATTTAGCTTTTTGTTTAGTGTCTATATTGGAATAAGAATATAGACATTATCATCATCCTGAGCATTTTTATAAAATCAGTAATAAACACTCAACTTGTGAAAACTACAACTTAGATACTTGTCATAAGCATGAAACAAAATTATTTCATAAAGCACTCAAAGATAAATATCAAAATAAATAAAAAGATAACTACAAAATCTAATATATTTAAAGTTATCCTCTTATTTATATGATTTTAAAATTAATTTAATCGTACTCTGTTTTACTTAAAATTATTAAAGAGCTTATTTTATATTAATAATTTCCATAAGTATTTTGGAAATATCATCATAATCATTGATCTAAATGACATTTATCCCCAAACTATTAAAATAATGCTACCTTATAATTATAATAGTTTTTTATGTACTTATCGTTATTAGCTGCAATATCATCACAATTCTCTTCAATGATATCTATATTCTCTTCTAACTTTGAAGTCGGAATATATACTTGATTATTTCTTATTACCAAAACAACCGCTTTATCATCAATGTTTTCTCCATTATATATATCACTGATTTTCCAAATTTCTCCCCTATTATTCATATATTAGTTTAGTTATCTTTCAATATATAGTAATTCCAAGTATACTTAAGTTTTGATTGCCCATCTCATTTTTGTTGATTTAGCACGACTATTCATATGACACTCTTCTTTACTTGGTCTAATCACATTTCTAGCTACATCACTATAAATTCCAAGATTTTTCATTTCTTTAAATGCCTTTTTAACAATTCGATCTTCACCAGAATGAAATGTTAATATCGCAACTCTGCCTCCAGGTTTAAGAATCGTTGGGAGTTTATCCATAAATTCTATGAGAACATCAAATTCACGATTAACTTCAATCCGTAAAGCTTGGAATACCCGTGCAGCTGATTTCTTCACTATGTCTTTTCGTTCTGTCACTGGAATAGAAGACAGGCTTTTTTCAATTATTTTATACAGTTGTGTTGTCGTTGTAATTAATTGGCCTGATTTTAAGTATGAATCAATATTTCTAGCTATTTCTTTTGCGTATGGCTCATCAGAGTTTTCAATAAAAAGCTGCTCTAACTGATCTCTATTTAACTCTTGTAGCTTAATAGATGCTGGAACTCCTTTTTGAGGATTTAATCTTAAATCTAAGGGACCCTCTTTTTTATAGGAAAAGCCCCGTTCTGGATTATCTATTTGCATAGATGATACCCCTAGATCAGCTAAAACAAAATCAAACAAACCAACCTCTTTTGATATGATATCAATGTCTTTAAAGTTACAATTTTTTATTGTTAAAACATCTTCGCCATATCCTTTACCTAATAAGCGTTCTTTAGTTTTTATACTTTCAATTGGATCAATATCTAAAGCATACATATGACCAGTATAATTTAAACATTCCAGCATTTTTAAAGTATGTCCGCCATAGCCTAAAGTACAATCTAATCCTATTTGCCCTTCTTGAATATCTAAAAATTCTAAAATTTCATCAACCATGATTGATAGGTGCATACCTACTGGCGTGCTACCTTTTTTAATTACTTTTTCAATTGTTTCTGGATATAATTCTGGATTTAATTCTTTATACTTCTCATTGTATTTTTTAGGATGCGTTCCCTTATATCTAATCCTTCTTTTATGTTTAGGTTCCATAATTAGATTCCTCTCTTTTTTAGCTACTAATTTTTTATTTACTAACAACTATCTTATCATCATTAGATAGTAAATGTCTAGGATATATGCAAATCATCTATGCTTACTGAGATAATCAAAAATATTTATTAAGTAATTTAGAAAATTTTATATAAAAAGGATAAAATGTTTTAAAACTAACCTTTTATCCTTTCTTCAAAATTATCCTCTTTATATAATTTTTTCATTTCTACTGCAGTATTATTACCCAAATAAAATGCAATGGGTAGAACTCTCAATTTTTTTAATTTTAAGTAACGATTTTAATACTCTTTAAATTCCTCATATCAAAATTTATTGATATCTTTTAATATAAAACAGCATATTTATACAACACTTTATCATATATACAAAGCTTATAATTGATTATATTTTTTACTATTTCCTTTAGCTTTTTCAACAGGATATTTCTTTTCAGTCTTTTTCAATTTCTTTAATACTATATCTTCCAAATCAACATCTAACTTATCAGCCATCAAAATACAATAATTTACCACATCAGCCAATTCATCACATACATCTTGCTTATTAAAGCTATTATCCCATTGAAAACACTCTAATAATTCACCTGATTCAATTGCAATACTTTTCGCTAAATTCTCTGGAGAATGAAATTGATCCCAATCCCTATCCTGATTAAACTTAATTATCTCTTCTCTAACTTTTTCTAACATTCTCTTTACCTCTTTTAAGTTTTAATTTTAGATATTCATTTAATTCTTTGTTTGTACAATATATATAGCATCCTTTTTGTCCCCTAGTAAGAAGTGTTCTATATGTATTCTTTATAATTTCATCTGCTAATTTTAGAGCACTTTCTTTATCATTTTTATATTGACCTTTTAAACCACGAATTGATCTATCCGTAGGTGCCCGTTTAAAAAAATCTGTAATAATCTTGCCATTTTCATAACGTAAATCATCTCCAATAATGACTCCTACATAATCAAATTCCAATCCTTGACTTGTGTGGATACACCCTACTTCGTTTATAGATTCCTCATCAATTGCCCAAGTTTTAGTTGATGCAAAATTCCATGACATCGAAAAGTCTCCAATTTCAATATCGTGAACATCTGATCTATTTCTACCATTTTTTTGCCATTTCCAACAATAGCCCGCTAACATTCTTGATTTATTAGCAATTTTATTCTTTTCGAAAATAGCTTTTTTTAATGCTAAAGGATCATCAAAGATTCTAACATCATAATCAATATCCAGTTCATCATTTGCAGTGTCTTCTATCTCTAAAACATTATCTACCCACGATAAATAAGCATCACTGCCATTACATCTAAATTGCGAAGTCAGCTTATCCTCATAAACAATAGCATTATAATATTTACACCATTTTTTTATTTCTTTACTTGAACCAATATCACTGGTTGTTACAATTTGATGATCATCAACAAAGAAAATTGAAAACTTGGCAGCATTAATAATCTCCTTAATTTGATTTTCTCCATTATTTTGATACATTCCAGATTTTGCATTTAAGCGATGTGACTCATCAACTATTATACAATCAAAATCATTTTCATTCGCATTTATAAAAACACCTGAACCTTTAAATAAATTATTAATATAAACCTTTTTATATCCACCATCAGTTAGTTTCTTTTGATATACTTCACGAGGTGCAGAATTTTTAGTTACATAAATAGTATTTTTATCTCGATTGATCAATTCAACTAACATATTAACTGCGATAACTGTTTTACCAGTTCCAGGACCACCATGAATAATATAAACTTGTTTTCTAGCAGAATTTTCTTTAGCAATAGCAAGAGCTTTTTCATAAGTAACTTTTTGTTCATCTAACAAGGTAAACTCTGGTTTACCCTTTAACATATTAGTTAAACTATCCTGTAGTGATTTACTCGGCTTAATTTTACCACTATCAATATGATACATTACATCAGGATTGCCCTTTTTTACATATCTAGCAATAAACATTGCTAATTTTTTAGTATCACCACGGGTAAAAACAGGAGCTTTATCTAAATAATATTCATAACATAAGTCTACTAAATCATCATATTCTTTCTTTCGATAGTTATGTAAATAAGCACATGGCTGTAAATTAATTTTATATTTTCTTACATCTTCATTATAATCTTCAATTAAACTAACATATGACCATGCTTGATATGATGGATGAGCTACTGGTGTTAAATGACCATTTAATTTCGTTTCTACTAATCCATCCATATTTTCAATCTTATTTAAACTTTGCCATTGTTTTAATTCAATAATTATAGCACTTTCTCTACCTTGTTCATCTTCACCACTGACAATAAAATCAATTCTTTTATTAGAATTAGGTACTTTGTACTCTATTGCAACAATACTATTTGATGGTATAGCTTTATTTTCCAATACTTTATACATGTATTGCATTGAATTCATCCATGTTTGGTATTCGCTATAGCCTGTTCTTCTATTCAATCTTTCAAATACTAATTTTTCTATTTTTTCATCTATTTTATCATTATATACATCTAATAGAAATTGTTCTTTTGTTTCTTGATATACTATCATAACTTCACCCCAAATTAAAAACTATTTATTTAAGTATAACATAATATCAATAAATTAATGAAAACAAAATTATATGTTAATTTTCATTGATATTAATAAACTCCAAAAATAATATGCAGCTTCAAATAATACATTAATTAGAATCATCCATTATTTATGAAACTGTATGAATTAACACATATATCTTTTATATTATTATCTTATTTAAATATTGATTTCACTAAAATTAACCACTATTTTTATAGTTTAGTAAAAATAGACAACAAATGGAAATTATTTATACTATAATTATAATATCGTAGTTAATTCTACATTTTCTTGTAAAAGATTCCACTTATCTAAAATAAGTATTTTGCACTCTTTAGCACTTGTCATTTGAAGAAGATCGTCAACAGTAACGCAGACAATAAAACAACCTTCAATTGCCAATCGATAGATTTCTCTTTGTGCATCGCTAGTTATCCCGTTTGAGGCAAATAAAATTGCTGTTCTATTTCCTTTCAAATTAGAAATATGTGCGATATTTCTAATTTGGTGTACGCCTACACGCGAACTCCAATTTTTGCATTCAACCAAGATATATGCTCCCAATTGCCAAAGTTGATCATCTAATGATATATTTACAAGACTGATATCTATTTCTTGATTACATGTCCGAATTCTTCTACCAGTGATTTTTAAACCTTCTATATTGTTTAACACATATGCTATAGCATTTTCCCAAAGAATTCCTTTTATATAAGAATCATTTTCTTTCATAGCTTCATTTATTTGCTTTTTAAAATTATTAGCTGAAAATCTATTTTTATATGTATTTGGGGGAATCAATTCCCACAGATATGGCAAATATACATACCTTGAGTTCATTGTTTGGAGCAAATCTTTAGAAAGTACTGGCTCATCTTCTCCTTTAAGGAAACTACGGAAATTTATAATATGAATCAATAATATTTTGTAATATTCACTTTTAGAAATTAAAGAAGGAGCCTCCATTGTAATACATATATTTTTTCGAAGAAAATCTAAAAACTTATCATATATTTTGGAGATACTTACTTCATTCCACTCATTATCTGAAATAGCACATAGATAAAGAAACACTTTATGCCATTCTTCGCAAACATCATTTGGTTGAAACCATTGACCATATGCATAAATTGGGTTCATTAATATACTTTGTATATTTGATGAACAGAATCCACCTAAATCATCTGGATGTAATGTTTCTTTTAAATAAGAAAATTTCTCATTCATTGAAATCTGATGACCCCCTTCAAAAATGAATCGCCATGATTCATTCTCTTTGTTAGGAAGTGAGGCTATAACTTTTCTCCCAATAAAATCACGCACAAAGAAAGATCTTATCATCAATTGTCTACCACACAACATTGGTTTCTCGCGTTCTAGCCATATATAAATAATTTCATTCGTAATAGAATCTCCTACATAATCCGGTAAGCGGCTAGAACAAATTCCTTTGATAGTAAAATCGTTAAAATCGTAATTAACTTGTTTAGGAAAATGATCTAATTGTTCACAAAAAAACTCTTGAACACAGCGAAAAAAAACATTACCTGTTTTATCTAGCATTTTCGAAGATTTTTTAATATTTTTCCCAGCTATAATATTATTAAAATTATTCTTTAATCTTTTCTCTATCATAGAATATATTTGATTTGCTTTTTCTTTAACTCCAACAACAGCAAAAATATGTACTATTTCATCAACTTCATTAGCTATTGTTGAAGCCTCTATTACACGTTGATAAAAGCCATTTTCTAAACAGCTATAAGTATCAATGGATTGAATATGCAGCCTTTCATTTTCTAAATATCCATTAAGATATATGTATACTAATCCTGCTGAAACGATTACTTCTTTCATAATTTCATCACCATCCTTAAAAAATTTTAAATCTTCATCATAATAATAGCACATTAATTTTGTATCCTATTTCATAAAAAACAGATGTATCTGATTTACATATGGCAGCTCTTAGGACTATAAGTCCATCAAATTTTCTATACTCAATATTCTCTTTTTACAAAAAATACTTCTAATAACCTTTATTTAATACAACTTATCATTGTAGTTATAGAATATATCATTTTTTATTATATACCACATATGTTCTCATTGCTTAAAAAATAAATATTTTTACCAACTTGTCTTATTAGTTTAGACAGTCACTCTTTTGTAATCATATTTCTTTTATCTATATATTTATATTTCAATATTATTCTAAATGACTATTAAAAATTAAGCACTCAAAATATTCTAAAAAATATAAAACTATTTCTATAGATATTAGTATCACATAATTTAACTATCTAATAGGCAATGGTGGGATAATCATACCTAAAAACCAAATATTATAGAAATAATTAGCATCATAATAATAGCTCCTACCTTTTGAGCATTACTCTTGAAAGTATTCATAAACGGAACAAATAGCATTACTAAAAATGGTAGAAACGGACCAGATATGGATTTTATATTATTATCTATGACTTCTCAACTATCACTGTGATGATTTTTCATCTTATCCAAAATATCATCATACTCTCTCTTAGTTATATCTTTAGATTTTAATAAATTAAAATCTAAACTAGATATTTTTTTAAGTAAATCTACTCTTTTATTCATATCAATATAATATAAATAATTACTTTCTATATAATGAAAACTTATACTCATAATGTACAAAACAATAATAATCAAATATAAAATGAAGGCTTTCGAAAATTGACTTTTATTGCATCAAAAAATAATTTTCAAAATATATCTCATTGATCTTTTTAACCTCAACTTCTTCTATAAATTTTACAAAGGGTTTGCTTTGCTAAGCTAAGCACAATTATTATGCAAATTATTGATAATAACTTGATATCACAAGCTAGTACCATTCAATATCGTTTTAATAATTTGTAATCAATATTTTAAAGCGCATATCTATCATATTCTTATTCGAACTCGTCAAATTCATACAAATTTACTAATCTTTTTAAATTAAGATATAAGCGCTACTTCTCTTAATTTATAAATTTTCAATAATAATCCATATTTCAAAATCTAATAAAGTCAATTTAAGGCATTGACCCCGTAAGTATTTAAAGCTATTTAATTTTTATCCCGCAATTTTTTAGAGAGCTCAATTAAGAGCGTCCATGGTGTTTAATTTGATTAAATTTTCAACTCATCATCTAATTTATAAATATTAATGGGTAGAAAAAATTCATCAGTCATCATTTGTTGCTCATTAATATGAGCACTCAATGATAGATAGATTATAGTTAATAGATATTATACCAATGCAATTAATCAAAAAATGTGTATAATAAACAATGTATTATTTATAGGAGGTTTTTTATGATACTTGAACAAATAAATCCGGATCTACTTACTTTAGCTAAAGAATCTGATACAGTTTTACATGATATCTACGAAAAGATCGACTCTATTTGTCTAACAAATTCTAATCGAATCTTATCTGCTTTTATTGAAAACAAAGTCTCTTACTCAGATTTTAGTGATATCAACGGTTATGGAAACTATGATGAGGGAAGAAATAAGATTGAAAAGATTTTTGCAACGGTTCTTGGTTGTGAGGATGCATTAGTACGGCCTCAAATTATGAGCGGAACAAATGCCTTATACATAACTCTTTCAGCCTTATTGAAACATGGTGATACAATGATTTCATTGTCTGGTGCTCCTTACGATTCGCTTCAGGAAATGATTGGGATAAGCGGAGATTCAAGTCAGTCGCTAAAAGCTGCCGGAGTGAAGTATGAACAAATTGAATTAATTAATGACGATTTTGATGATCAAATGATTATTGAACGCTTAAAAGAAAAGAATATTAAATTAGTTGAAATTCAAAGATCTAGGGGTTATTCGCATCGTAAGTCATTATCGATAGCAAAGATTGAACGGATCATTAAAAAGATTCGTGAAGTAAATGATGAAGTAATTATTATGGTAGATAATTGTTATGGCGAGTTGGTAGAAACCAAAGAACCCGGGCATGTTGGTGCTGATATTGTTGTCGGATCTTTAATGAAGAATCTTGGTGGCGGGATTGCTCCAACTGGAGGATATGTAGCCGGTAATCAAAATTTAGTTTATATGGTAGCGGAAAGATTAACAGCTCCAGGAATTGGAAAAGATTTAGGGGCTAATTTCAATTTAAACAATGCTTTTTTTAAAGGAATTTTTATGGCACCCAATGCTGTAAAAAACGCATTAAAAACTGCTATATTTACAGCTTATATGTTGGAAAAACTAGAATATTCAAACGTATCTCCTCGCTATGATGAACCACGGACTGACATTATTCAAACATTAGAACTTAAATCTAAGGAGAATTTAGTAAGCTTTACTCAAGGCATTCAACAAACTAGTCCGATTGATTCATTTGTCCATGTTTTACCAGCTCCAATGCCAGGGTATCCTTTTGATGAAGTTATGGCTGCCGGCAGCTTTACTCAAGGCAGTACGATTGAATTAAGTGCTGATGCCCCAGTTATTGAACCATATACCTTATATCTGCAAGGCGGTTTAACTTTTGAGTATGGAAAATTATCTATTTTATTAGCATTATCAAATATGAAAAGGAAGTTGAATTAGCAACTTCCTTTTTGTCCACCATCAATTCGAATTACGGTATTATTAATAAAATCAGCTTCTTTGCTTACTAAAAACTTTACTAAATAAGCTACTTCTTGAGGATCACCATAGCGATTGACCATGATTTTTTCAACTTCTTCTTTTAAAAATTGCTCATCATAACCATTCAGTTCATTTTCCGTACCAATGAAACCTGGAGCAATGCAGTTTACATTAACAAAAGGTGCAAATTCAAAGGCAAGATTATGTGTCATAGAAATCAATGCAGCTTTAGATGCATCATAATCAATACACATCGGATAATAGGTATTAATGCCATTGGTCGAAGCAATATTAATGATTTTCCCATATTCTTGATCGATCATATGGCGATAAACACGTTTACTGCAATTAAATGCTCCTACTACATTTACATCTAATGTTTTTTTAAATTCTTCAGCATTTTTTAAATGAAATAAATTTGATAAATCTACGGCTGCATTATTGATCAAAATATCAACGCCACCAAGTTTTGACTCAATCAAAGATACCATTTCATCTACTTTATCTTCCTTAGAAACATCTCCTGCAATAGCCAAACAACGTACTCCATAATCATCAATAATCATATTTTTTAATGCCTCAGCTTCTTTTTTAGATGTTAAATAATTAATTACAATATCATATCCTTGTTCTGCCAATTCTAAAGCAATTGCTTTGCCAATTCCTTTAGCCCCCCCAGTAATCAATACAATTTTATTCATAATTTTAAAAAAGAGCTTATTAAGCTCTTCCAGCATACTTTCCATCAGTTGTAAACACAACGATTTTTTCTCCAGTATCAATGAACTGAGGAACCCGTAATGTTAACCCTGTATCAGTAACGGCATCTTTTGTCTGGTTAGATGGTGCACCCTTGATGGCTGGATCCGTTTCAACCACCGTTAATTCTACTTTTTCAGGAACAGATACTGATAACAATAACCCGTCAAAGAACATTAATGAAACAGTTGAACCTTCAATAATATAATATTTATTGTCCCCTACTTGATCCTCTGCCAATTCATATGTTTCATATGTTTCTAGATCCATAAAATAAAAAGTAGCATCTGCTTCATATGAATATTGCGCATCTTTTCTTGAAATATTTGCTGCCTCAAACTTAGTCGAAGCATTAAAGTTTCTTTCTTGAATCGCTCCAGTTTTTAAGTTTCTCATCTTTGTTTTTAAGATGGCAGCCCCTTTACCTGGTTTTACATGTTGAAAATCCATAACTTGACAAGGATCACCATCAACAATCAAAGTTAATCCTGTTTTAAAATCACCTGCTAATATAGCCATATTTTCACTCCTAATCTTGCACATTTTAATATATACTTTATTCTATCAATTTTAACATCATTCCTCAAGACACATTATGATATTTGTGCTTGTTTCTCTGTTGTATGTTCCTTAATATATCTGCTCCACTTGATATAACCATATGTTGTATTAGTAAAATAGCCTAATTTTAGAACTAATAAAACATATTGTCCCGAAATAATATTTATAACGGCTTCAAGAAATGCACAAATATACCATGCAATCCACTGCTCTTGCAACCTAAAGAAAATAAATAAACCATTTGCAATCCCTACTGCTGAGGCACAAGCATCAATATAGATAATGAATGTTTCTAATAATTCATTGTTGTAGAAATCCGTGGCAATATTTAAACCACTAATAAGATATCCAATTACAAACGTCCAAACAATGATTCCGATGATAACTAAAACTTCCTGGTATCCTCTTAGTTTTCTTACTACTGTTAATTCATTTTCTTCATCATCTTTATGTTTTGACCAATTTATGTAACTAATAATATCAATTGGCAGCCAGAAAAATAATGTTGTTGCCATTGTAGCAAATCGATACATTAATACTACACATATAGCAATTTCAACAATTTCAACTAATATCGACACAAGAAAATTATATCGTGATTGTTTAGAAATCAATAATTCACAAAGAATATTTAAGAATGTATCCAATAAATAAAGTAACATAATGATAATTCCATTTACCCCATTAGCACTTTCTTCTGGGAAAACTACGGAAAAAATCGTTGCTAGAACCATGATCGAAATAAACCATGATTTTTCATAGGTTGTAAATTGTTTCGCAAATAACATCATAATTAAAATGGATAACATCAAGATTAAAGAAGCAATCCCAAAGTTAAATAATGAGGCTAATTCATTAGCTCTTACTTGTTTGTAGGCATACTGTACTTCTTGATCGTTTATATTTTGGTGATCAAAATATAATTTTGTCCCATTTTTTGTTTCGTATTCATATGCTGTAATTGTCTTATCATCTAATTTAACATAGTCTTCATATGAATAAGATACAATTAGCTGCTTGTCACCATTTATATAGGTAACATCACAAATCGTGTTATCTTCACTGTAGTCTTCTAAGTCAGTATCTCTTGTCATCTGGATACTTTGTTTAAACTGTATATCTTCAATATTAGCATTAATATCAAACAAGCCATATCCAATTGATATAATTGAAGCAATACATAATCCTATTGAAAATATTACTTCTATCATTCTCAACCTTTTTTTAGGTTCTATGTTTACTTTAAAAAATTTAATCATATCAAACCTTCTTCCCCTATATATTTACATTTTTAATGCTTTTACATTATAATATATTTTTATAAATATGAAATACTTTTTTATAAATAGTAAGCACAAAATAATATAGTGTATTAAAAAAGTCAATATTCTTTGTAACCAAAGAACTTGACTTTTATAATTTACATCTATTTATTCTTGAAAATTTTCTTTTATAAAAAATTCTTTTCTTCTTAAACTATTATCTAATTCACCAATTTCAAATTTACTTCTGACTTTTGAAAAATATCTTCGCAACCATCCTGTCAAGTAAATATCTTCATTTTTTCAATTTTCAAAATAGCTTTTGGAATCATCTATGTTATTCAAATAAAAATCTGACAAATAACGTTTTACAGTACATATTTTTATTTCTTTTGAATATTGTAATTTTCTACCTATAGTAAGTAAAAACCTCCTATAGTCAGTGTTTAATTATTTACAATGTTTACTGGGGCATCATATCATCTAAAGGCTTTTTTACATTCTATTTACTATTCAAACTCCATGAATTCATATCTTTTTACTAATCTACTTAGATTAATATTTATCACTTATTTTATCTATTACACAATTTTCATAATATTTTTGTTGTTTTCAATAAAACAAGGTCATTTTAAGGTCAATAATAATGAATATTATCTCATAAATTTTAATTTGTAAATCTCATTATACAATTTATGACACCTACTTATAATCTTGATTTTTTGTTTAAACAATAATGAGTATAAAAAGACACATTTATTATTATATACTAATATGTTTTTTGCGGGTTCATTGATAAGCATATTTGTATGTTGGGTGGCTGGAAAATACAAGGATAAAAAAGTGGTAAACGTTAAAGATGCTTTTTCTAAGCGTCATCCATGGTTAAACATGGTTATTGGGCTAACATTAGTAATAATTATAGGAACTATTTGTTTTGTTTGTTGAGATGATTTACAAAATCCAACTAACGGTATAGATATAAATAAAACATTACAAAATAAATAATTTATAACAGGCAATCATATAGACTACCTGCCATATAAAATAAATGATACGCTTTCGTACTACTCAAACTCTTCATTAGATTAATTATACTAAACACATTTGTTTGATTCGTATAATATACATATCTTTTTTCAACTTTACTTTATACTAACTCTACTGATTATACAAGTTAGCGATATCAAATTAGTATCAGAATATTATGTGATTTTTATGTGTAAAAACAAAACTACAAAATAGGATTAATACAACAAGTGCATCGTTACTCCATGAATAAGATCTAAAAATTTTAGAAATTCAATCTTCTTGCATAGCAATTTCTGGTTTCTATATAAGTAATAATTATATAAATCAATAGATATATTATCCCACATATTTATATAATCAACAGCGAATATTAAATTATATGATTTCCTTACATGTAACAAGATTAAAAAAAGCAAAGAATATAAAATAATATATTAATTCTTCTGCTTCAATGTCAAAACTGCTATAATAAATTTATACAAATTGCAATAATACATATAAAATAGGCTAGGAGAAAGAGATGGAATTACAATATATAGTGGAATCATTTATCAAAAAACATTCAGAAGGCAGTTATTGGGATTTTAAACAAAATTGGCATAATAATAATTCAGATTTACTTAAAGATATTATTTGCATGGCGAACAACACAACTGTTGATATGCAGGATGGATATATAATTTTTGGTATTGAAGATAAGACATTCAAGATTACTGGTGTTATAGATGATATTAATCGTAAAAACCAAGAAAATATCATTGGTTTTCTTAACTCTCAAATCTGGTCTGGTGAAGAAATTCCTGATATAGAAGTAAAAAACATACAAATCTACGGAAAAGAAATTGATGTTTTAATTATTCATAATAGTAATGTTACACCCTATTATTTACTGAAAGACTATGTAAAAAACACTCCCGGAAAGGATAAAACCATAGTCCATGCAGAAGTTATTTATAGTAGAGTTGAGGATAGAAATACAAGTTCAGCAGAATGTGCAACAAAACAAGCAACTGAGTTTTTGTGGAAAAAACGATTCGGATTGGTAGGCACAGATAGTGATAAAGTAACTAAACGTTTAAAAAACAAAAATCATTGGTATTCAACTGATGAATATGAGACTTTTCATAACAGCGAATATGGAGATATTGTAATTAAACAAGATCATAATTATAACTTGGAAGTAAATATAGGAAAAGATAAATCAGAAACACAAATATGGGTGATGGATTTTCCATATTTATTTGCTAATGTGTTTAATTGGAATATTGGCGAGGGAGAAATAGGTAGAAGAGCGAAGTGGGATATTTTTTTAAATGGTAGAGTTTTAGATATTTCTCTTTATGGTGTTCAATCCACAAGACAATCTTATTATCAAATAGAGCCTAATACATATTGGGATAATGAATTTGGTATATCTCTTAATGACATTGGTGATTCTATTAAATATTATGCCTATATACAAGACAGTATTGAATATCTTGCTTTTAATCTTTTTTTTGATAAACAATGTTATCAAGATAAAGACCTAAGTTACGATAAAGCTCTAGCGGTTATTCCCGTATTCAAATCTAAACAAGAGCACGTTGACTTTATAGGCTATACTAAAACACATATTAATGAGTTTAAAGAAGATGTAGTAAATCAAAATATAGATGAAATGTTCCCAGACTATGCAAAAAATGTTAATACAGTTATTGTCTATAAACTTGGAAAAACAATGGTTCAGTGGCTTGAGAATTGGAGATACAGGTAATATAAATTATTAGATGTAACCCCTTATAAACTAAAAAGTAATGAGTTTATAATTTATTTGAAATGGTATTTATTTAATGGAGGTACTAAAATGAATGATATAAAAGATGAAATGAGAAGTTTGTTTGAGTTTTCTTCGATAGATGAAAAAAAGGTAACAGTTGAAAATCGCAAAAAGATTAGTAAATTTATGAAAGAAAGCAGGAGTGCTGCTAAAAGAAATAAATGTTTTCATTGCAAAAAAGAAGTAAGTAGCTTTTGCAACTCCCATTCCGTTCCTGCATTTACATTAAGAAATATTGCTAAAAATGGAAATTTAGTTAATCTAAATAATTTCATAGAAATACCTTTTCAAGATAAGCAAAGTGGTTTACAAAAAACAGGCACTTTTCAAATTATTTGTAAAAATTGTGATAATACTATTTTTGCAGACTATGAGAATCCTGAAAATTATGATACTTCTCAAAGTCCGAGTCAAAAGATGCTATCTCAAATCGCACTAAAAAGTTATCTTTTAGCAATTAATAAAAAATTTGTTGAAATGGAAATGTTTAAAAAAGCTGGTCTAAATATTGATTATATAATGCAATTAATGGAAGCTGAATATTTAGATTATGAAGAATATTATGATGGGTATAAAAAAGCAAAGAGAAATTTGGAAAAAGATTGGAGTGATTATTTTTTAATATATTATAAAAAACTTGACTATACTGTGCCAATCGCTTTTCAAGACAAAATTGCTTTAATTAATAGTTTTGATAATGAAATTATTAATAATATTTACAATTTTGAACCTAATTATCATACTAAGGACTTGCATATCTGCGTTTTTCCATTAGAATCATCTACTGCAATCATAATGTTTGTTCATAATAAAGATGCAAGTAGATATAGAAAATTTTATAAGGAATTCAGAAAAATGAATGAAGAAGAAAAGCTAGAAATCATAAACTTCCTAATTATCGCATACTCTGAAAATTTCTTCTTAAGTCCTTATTTACCTCATGATATTTTAGATAGTAAAGAATTAAATGATGTTGCAAAATTATCGTCAAATGCAGTTATTGGTACAAATGATACGGATAATGTCAAGCCCATGAAATTGTTGGCTGAAAAGTATAGTTATGCAAAAGCTAAAACAATTCCAAATTTTCTTTTACTCGATATTTCCAAATTTAAGTAAGCAGCTTAAACTACTACTTTTTTAACAAAAATCAAACTATAAAATCAGTTCTTTTTAATGTAAATGTTTGAAAATGTAAAACTTTTAAAATAAAAATAAACTTTGAGTAAAAGTTTTTTGAAAATATGATTTTTTCACATAATATGAACTATTATCACAATGTAATGAATAAGTTATCCTTTTTATTAAGTTAACTACTTTGAACTATAAAAAAGTGCTCTATTTCTAGAACACCAATAAGCCATTTGCTACTATTCTTTACTCAAACTCCATGAATTCATATATTTATACTAATCTTTCTAAATTAGTATTTATTACTTATTCCATCTACTATACTATTTTCACAAAATTTTTGTTATTCTAAATGAGACAAGGTCATTTTAAGGCCAAGATAACTTAATTAAATTTTAATTTTTATTCAAAATATAATAGCAACTATTTCCCATCAGTAACATCTATTCTCATTCAGTTTTTAATTTTGAATTTTTGAATAAAATTATATTATCTTAATTCTAATCAACTTCATTCATATAATAATTTTGATAATAAAATCATAATAAAAAAGTGTATTCTTTTCAACAATACTTTATATTAACTGGTAATTATTAGAATTTGTTTTTTTATAAAATATCATTAAGAAAATATCTTTTCATCTATTGTTAAATTATACAAAAAAAATAAATTACTAGTCGCTTAATATTACTTTTTTTGTTGTATAGAATGCGAACACTTTGATATATATTTATTCAATTGATGAAATTCGTTAGAGTCATTTCCATATGTTATTCTTATATACTGTAAATAATCATGTGCATACATTTTCCAAGAATCAATATCCGTTGTTAGTAAGCAATCTAATAATGTAGGAAAAATTAATTCTTTATATACATTTGTTCTACATAAAACAATCAATATAGTTTGTGCTTCCTGCAACATACCTCTATTTTTCAACGCAATACAAAAATTTACATAATTTTCTATTTCATTTTTATTTAATATTTCATTATTTTCTAAAAAAAGTAACAGTGATTGTATTTCTAAAGAATAGATTTCATCAAAATTAGCATATCCTATTTTTTTATCTAATTTTATTTTCATGGTATTAGCGATACATGCTAATGTCTTTGCGTACTGAACGTCTTTTACATTTTTTTTAATTCTAATATTAAGTGCTGTGAAAAAATATTCTAATGCTTTTTCGTAATTTTTAACATAAAACTCATTAGCTCCTAAATTATGATAAATATCTGCACTTTGAATACTATTTTTTCCATATATACCGATATATAACTTTAAAGATTTTTTTAAATATTTTTCACTTTTTGAATAATCACTTGAAGCAATACCAAGATTACAATAAATACTTGCTAATGATGGATTAGAATCTAATTTGTTTATTTTAATAATCTCTAATACTTTTTCAAAATAACTGATAGCAATATCTTTATTTCCAAAATCATTATGCATTAATCCTATTGTATTATAAACATCACAAAGTACTTTTTTTGATTTTATCTCATCAAATTCAGATATACAATCAACACACTCCTCCAAAAATGCTTCTATCATTGCCTCGATTTTCAAAATATAAATTGATTGATAAAAATTATACCATATATAAAGATGATCTGTATTCTTAATATCATATTTATAAAACATTCGAATAATTATGTGAATATTCCTTAAAGCAAATTTCTTTTCACTAATATTTTCATATAATAATCGATTAGAAAAATATTTTGCCAAATCATCTAAACTTCCTACATATTGATTTGGTTCTTGCAACTCTATACAAGTTCTAATTAGATTATGCATCGATAAAAACATGCCATTTTTTCGAAGCCAACCAAATTCTATTAAACTGTTCAAATAATCAAAATTAATATTTATTTTGCTCAAAAATTTTATATCTACACCAAACTCAGGAAAAGTAGTAAAAACATATAATATTTTCCTATATTCTGTACTTAAATTTTCGAAATCATACAAACTCATTAGATGTTCAATAATTCTTTGCTGAGAGTGAACACCATAATGTTGAACTTTAGCCATTGAATAATCATAGTTTTCGTATTTTATTTTATCTAAAAATGTTTCTAAATCCATTAATTCTTTATTAGCAGCTCTAGAAATCATTTCTATTAATAATGGATTCCTAGGAATATCTTTCATAAATTGAAAAATTTTATTCAGGTTTTCTTTATCAGTATTACCTTCATAATATTTTAGAAAAATTGTTACAGCTTCCTGAATATTTAAATCATTAATTTCAAATGTTCTATAATATGGTAAATCTAAATTTAATCTTGATGCAATAACTATTTTAGTATATTTTTCAAAAAAATCTCTATTTTCATCTTCTAAATAGTCTAAAGGGCAATTATCAATTAATAATAAATTTTTTTGCTTAACATTTTTTGTAAAAAAAATAGAAAGATTTTCAATAATATTTTCATCATTTTCAAATCCTAGATATTCACAAAATGAAGATAACAAGTCATTCTGATAATCAATTTTAAATATATAATCAAATTCATTGAATAATATTATATTTATATAGTTAAGAAACGTTGTTTTTCCAATTCCCCCTATTCCTTTTATATAAGTATGTACATTATCATTTCTAATAAAATCTAGAATATCATTATATATCACTCTAGTTATGAATTTGTCATTTTGCTTTGGACATATAAAATTATAAGTAAAATCATAATTTTTATGACCAAACCACTTATTATCTAATTTATGTTTTTTTGCTAAGTTGATTAAATCGTTTCCATCTAAACATTTGATTTCAAAATCATATTTCCTTTTATAAATCTCAATAAAATTTTGAAATTTTATCATCTCATCAAATGTTAATTCTTTCGGTATACATAAAAACCATTCTTTTAGTTTTGTTTTATGAATATCTTTAACAACCGATTCAAGTGATAATTCTATTTGTTTCCACTGCGAGGTTTTTAAAGTTTCTAAAAAGTATTTACATTGGTATATCTTAAAATGTTCATGTATACTTCCTACAAATACATCTATACCATGATCACCTGGATTACAACCTATTGTATGAACTTCTTCTTTAGGATATTCAAGTTGCAATATCTCAAAACATAGTTTTTCAAAACAACTTCTTGCACCCTCTATCCCACCATGCATTCTATTAAAATTTATCCAACTTTCAATTAACATAACATATATCATCCTTAAATATTATTATAGTAAAAACACTATCTAATTATATATCACTAAAAAACAAAATAATAGTTTTATCTTATAAAAATACGTTTTTCTATATAAAACTTTTCTATATAAACTTTTGTATATAAAATTATTTTTTAAGAATGAATATGAAAATAGTATAACTTCTTCCTATTTATTAATTTAATTAACATTTATGTTTTTAAAATAAAGATAGATAATTGTACTTATATTTTTATTTATAACAAAATATAATAAATAATGTAGTTATGCTCTTACAACTTAAAATAATCTGGTTTGCAAACACTTACTAGCTATTTGTTGCAACTTAGTGCATAACTTTTCAACACCCTAATTAAACAGTTTACATAGATACTAATATAAAAATTAGTCTTCATATAATCTATTTCTAATATCAATTTCTTGTCTTAAAGATTCTTTAGTTGCTAAAATGATATTCATGATTATTCTCATTTCATAATCATCACAATCTAAAAACAATTTATTAACTTCCTCTTTAAATACATATCCTGACTTGACAACATTATCACATAAGAAATAATCTACTGATGTATCTAATGCATTTGCAATAGCAATTAATGTTGGCAAGCTTGGCTTTGTTCTACCTGTTTCAATATTACTCATATGTCTTGATGAAATACTACTTAATTCAGCCGTTTCTTCCTGACTAATCCCTTTACGAATTCTTGCTATTTTAATTCTTTTACCTATTGACTTATAATCTACAACCATATATATTCTCCTCTGCTTTGTTGAATATATTTTATCCAAAAACGCAGTAATTGAGAACGAATTATAAAATGTATCCCTTTATACAAATAGAATATACATTATAAAATATACATAATCAATTATTGAAATAGAAAATACTAATTATTTCAATGATTATGCTAATATAATTTATAATATTTTATAAAAACTTACATAATTAATAATTCAATAGTAAATTTCACTCCTTAGAGCAATTGCTGAAAACTTTTCTAATTATCGGATAACTGTATCCCTTTTCTTCATCTTGCTTTTCTAGTTTCAATGCATCTGAAATCTTTAACATTAATTTATGATCTTTGAATATAGTCATTTTACCAAACTCTAACAAAAGATATAGATAATGTAATGGTAAACTTAATTTAGCAAGATCAATAGATTTTAAGTACCCATATATTTCTTTAGGAGATTTACATCTATGTAAGTAATTCATATCTACATATTCATCAAATGATAAAGTAATTGGATTATTATCCAAACTCATATTATCAATTATATTTTTAATCACCCCAGTCATAAGCTTCTTAGAAAAATGATATATCATTTCTTCTAAATTATTTGCATAATACCACATTTTATTTTCATCATCAAAATTTTCAATTGGCGTATCCCTTGAAAAATGATATTTAAATAAGTATGTATCATCACCAATAGAAAAAGCAATATTATAAAAAGATATAAAATCTTCAAATAATTCTAGTGGTGACACTTGTTCATAAGTTAACCCTAATATTACATATTCTGACTCAGTATACTTTTCAGGTAAATCGTTACCTAATATATCATCTTTTGTGATTTGAATATCTTTAATATTTTCATTAATAAATTCTATTCTCTCTTTTAATCTTTTTTCCAATAAAGGTTCAGCAAGTTGCTCTAATGCATCAGCACAAATTAACCTTGTAACTGAATATGCAATATCTCTGTTTTCTATATAATCTTCCAATTCTAATACTCTCAAAAATGTTGATACCCTATACTCTAATTCAACAATACTAAATGTACTACTCCATGAAATATAATCATTATCAGTTGGTTTAGTTTTAAGTTTCTCAACATACTGATTTAGCTTATTAAGAATACTTTTATAATACTTTTCGTCATCATATAATTCTTTCTTTTTCATTTGTCTTAGTTATGCAACATACATAACTATCCTCCCTTCTTATAATACAGTCATTTATCTATGTCTGATTAAAGACATATCTACAATCTAATTTTACTGTAATAATAAAGAAAAGACAAGAATTATATTACAGGAGAGTATCAATATGATTATTTATGATCGTTTATGGAAGTATTTAAAAAGCAAGAACATTTCTCAAAATTCTTTAATAAGGGAATATGGTATTAGTACATCACAGTTACATCGTCTAAGAAAAAATCAAGTTGTATATACATCTACCTTAGATAGATTGTGTAATATTTTAGAATGTGATTTATTTGATATTGTAGAATATATTCCAGACAATAAAAAATAATTTATTTTGAATTAATCTATATTACTTATGGTTCTAAACTATTTTAAAAAGAAGAAACCGATTATCTTATGTAATCTTTTTTCTTCTTTTTTAGTCCCTATATTTAATTAATTGATAGTTCTATAAACTGAAATATTTTAAAAATATACTTGATTTTTATTATTTGGTTTATGTGTATCATCATTTCAATCTCACTTATCCCAAAACAAGTACTTACATAAAAGAAATATTTATGGCTTTCTTTCTTGTTTTCAAATATGTGATATGTTTTATTATTTTACCATTTAAGATACTTAATTGTCTGTCCATGTCTTTGAACAAATCTCTCAATTCATTGTTTGTTACAGTTCTTACATCTAATAGCATAATTTGTTCCCTTAGTTTTTCGTTGTTTTTAGAACAGCTAGTAGCATTATATTTAAACCTTTTTTCCATATATTTGTATGAATTAAAGGGTAATGAATGATTAAACCTTCCTTGACTTATTGTAACATTTATATTATTCCCACAACATAATGTGTCATAAATATGATTATAAAATGTTTCATCATCAAAATTATTTTGACTCCTAAAAACCATTTTTTTATACATTCCGATATATTCCAATATATCTTTATGCAATGAATCAAGGAATTCAATTAAACATTCTGTTCGATATAGTGTTATTGATTTTATTGTAGAAATCAAACTAATAACTATTCCTGTTACTAATCCTGCAAAAATATTTGCAAACACAGATGATAGAAATGGATTGTTTTCCATACATATTACTGATATTATACATGCTATTATTGAAAGAGATAAGATAATTCCCAATATCCAAAAATGTGGTAAACTGGCATATAGCTTAATATTTTTTCCAATTTGTTTTAATTTATATTTCATAATGTATTCCTTTCTTAGCGCATAGAAAATATTCTATAACACTCCTGTTAAATTTTAATTTGTAATACATATCAGATTATATAATACACTATTCATTTTAACAATCATTTTAAGTTTTGTTAAATCACAAAGAATATATAACCTCTATCAATATAACTTCCATTACACAATTTTCAATATTATTCATCTCTTGAATCCATTCTAATTGATTCTTCTCTTTAAGTTCTTCAGTAATATTTCTTTTCTTCTTATGATCATCAATCAGTTTGTCATATAATTGATTCGCCTCATCATCTATACTTTGTAAATGTTCATTTAATGTATTGTTAGTTAACATATTAGTATAAATGATTTTGTGATGTTCTTTAAGAAAATTTAATCTCATTCTACCAAATCTTGTTAAATTTAATTGTTCTAAAGGTTCTACTTTTAGATTAGGATATAATAATCCATCAATTTCAATGTACTCAATTTCTTTCATGCTTTCTTACCCTCTTTCTTTCAATTGGTTCTATAAATCTTGATATATTTAATGATCTTTCTTCAATTTTTTGACACAATGCTAAATTTCTTCTAAGTTTAGATATTTGTGGTGTCAACGCTTTAGCCTTTTCTTTCAGTTCGTTCTTCATAGATATATCATTATATTTTCGTATATCATTGCGATACCTTGTTCGCTCTTTTTCTAATGAATTTAGTTGTACTTGCAAATCATCCACATAAACATTTAGTTCATCAATAGTGTTTATACTATTAGTACATAAAATAATAGTTTGCTGAGATATTTCATCTAATTTTTTTACTGCTTCTCTTAATTCTTTTTTATATTCAGGACTTAAATGGGTTCGATTATCTCTTGGAATGATTTTTAAGACGTATTGATAATGAAGAAACAATCTCTGTAATCCTGTTAATTTTCGTTGTTTATATTTTATAAAATAAGGTTCTATATTAAAATTATATTTTGAATAACACGACCTATTTATCCCATTAGATTTGTTAAGATCTAATATGCGTTCAAATACCTTCTCCTTTTCATACTCATGACCTAATGATTTTAATCGAACAAATCTTTGATTCATTGGATGTTTCACTGAAATATTTTTTTCACTAATTTTAATTTCATAGCCTAGTAATTCTAACTCCCTATAGAATTGTCTATCAGTATAACTTACATTGATTGCACTATCAACATCTTCCCGTATCATTTCACGTAATGTTTTAGCATGAAAATACTGTTGTCTTGACTTTCCTATATTTTTCTTTTCTTCAACAATTGATAATCCATATTGTAAGCATAGCTCATCAGATACTTTTCTCATTTTATAAATATCTTTATAGGTATTACAATAACGTTTACCATCTTTAAATGAAGTTGAATTAACCAAAAAGTGATTATGAATATTATCAGTATCTAAATGAGTGGATACAATAACTTCAAATCGATCACCCCATATTTTTTGAGCAAGTAACACACCTAATTGATGTGCCAAATCTGCATCAATTTCATCTTCCTCAAAAGATTGATAACCATGAAATGCAAGGATTTCACTTTCATCATGATAATGTTTCTTTGTATTTTCTATACTCTCTTTTGGATTATCAAAAGAACAATTAATACAAGTCACATATCTTTTCTCCATTGTTTTATCTTCATTTATCACATATTGAGTAACAGTTTTTAATGGATTAGATACATAATTGACTAAATGATCTAATCGGCTTTTAACTGACCACATTCCAGTTGTTACCTTTTCTTTTAATGAAATTAATGCTTGTCCATTTTCAGAATTGACTTTTATAGGAAATACTTTACAATTAACTTGAGCATAAGTTAAAGCATGATTCAAAAGGGATTCCATCGGCTAAAATGTGTCCTTTCTTGCTTTGATTTGTGCTTCCTTTTTATTTTTCAAATTTCTTATAATTTCCAACATATACTCAAGGATTTCCAAATCATCTACATCCAATTCATCTAAATGTTGCATTTCATTGAACAACTGAATATAGATTTCTAACTCTCTTTTTAAAGAACGATATACATAGGGATTTCCATAAATAACAATTTGTAAATTATTAACACATTGAATTAAATAATCTTGTTTTTTCATTCCTGACATTTTGACTTTTCTATCTAACAGAACACTTTCTTCAGGAGACATTCTAAAAGATACAATTTTTGAACGAAATCTCCCTCTATAATCACAATTCTTTACTGACACCTATCATCGCCTCCTCTTTTTCACTTTCTAATCTATTAGCAATTTCTGTACCTTTTGTAGGAAACAAATGAGCATAACGATATGTGATATCAATACTTTCATGCCCTACTCTTTCTGCAATCGCAAGTGGCGTAAATCCCAATTCAATAAGCAACGATACAGAACTGTGTCTTAAATCATGAATACGGATACGTTTAACTCCTGAAGCCTTACATCCCCTATCCATTTCATGATGTAGAAATGATTTTGTTACTTGGAATAATCTTTGATCTTTTTCAATTTTATATATTGAATTGATATAATTTTGTACTTCTTCTGTTAAAAAGTGAGGCATTTTAATCTTACGTACACTTTTAGGTGTTTTAGGATCAGTTATATAATCCTTACCCTCTAATCTTTGATAAGATTTTGTGATTGATAATGTATCTGTTTTGAAATTAAAATCAGCTGGAGTTAATGCTAAGAGTTCTCCTAAACGGATACCACACCAATATAAAATCTCAAATGCAATATAACTCACCTCTTTATCCATAACCGCCTCAGAAAATTTCATGTATTCATCTTTTGTCCAAAATTTCATTTCTCCATATTGCTCTTTACCCATATTTCCAGCATTTCTTGCGGGGTTATCAGATAAATTATAATACTTACACGCATAATTAAATATTGCACTTAATTGATTGTGAATTGTTTTTAAATACGTTTGACTATAACAATCTCCATTACTATTGCGATATGACAACATTTCATTTTGCCATTCTAAAATATCTGCTGGAGTAATTTCATTTAATTTTCTTTCTTTAAAATAAGGAAGAATTTTATCTCTAATTAAATATTTCTTTGTTACATTGGTGTTATATTTCAATCTAGCCAAACAGTCACGCTCATAAATCTCAATAAATTCAGAAAATTTCATATCTGTTGAATGAGATTTTTTTAATTTAAATTCTCTTTCATATGCTTGTGCTTCAGATTTCTTTAAAAATCCACGCTTGGTATGTGGCCGATTAATGCCTTGCCAATCTTTGTAGTAACATTTTACATACCATGTCTTATTCTTATCATTTTGATATACTGGCATTTCAATCATCTCCTTTCGTTGGTATTAGTCCGTAAAATCTTTCATAAAAATATTGTCGATTGGTCTGTCCTTCTACTATCATATACCCTTTTTGAGCAAGTTCTTTGTTCAACTCACGCACAATTTTATAACCATAAGATTTTGACTTTCCCATAACCTTTGCTATTTCTGATGCTTTTATGAATAATTCTGTGCTCACTATCACCACCTCCTAATCTTTAAAAGTTAGTACATCATTATAATACTAATCTTTATAGATTAAGTCAATATGTTTACTAATTTTTTTAGATTAATATTTAATCATCTTAGTTTAGTATATTCTTTACTTTTATGATTTAGGTGATATAATTTAGGGGAAGGGGTGACTATATCATGTCGTTTGGACAAAGATTGAAACGAATTAGAAATCATAGAGATTTAACAATGAAGCAACTTGGAACAAAAATTAATATTCCTGAAAGACAAGCTGATGTTAGAATATCTCAATATGAATCTGATCACAAAACACCAAGAAAAGATATTATTGAGAAATTGGCAAACATTTTAGATGTAAATGAATTTGCTTTAGATACACCAGATTTAGCGACTAATTATGGCGCAATTTTTACTATGTTTGAATATTATTATACATATGGACTCCATCCAGTTAAGATTGATGGGAAGATATATCTAGAATTAGATAAAAACATTGCAGACAGTTCCTTCATTAAAGATTTAAATGAATGGTACGATACATACGAGTCTTTTCAATCAGGAGATATCACAAAAGAACAATTTATTGATTGGATGTTGAAATATCCTGAATTTTCAACGAATTATGCTAATCCATTACCTAGAGAAAAATGGTTAAAAAAATCAAAGTAATCTTAACAATATATTAATATTTTATTGCGATAATAATAAAAATGAAACGATTTTATCTATGTAGTATTTAGAAACTCATGCAAGCATTAACCAATTATGACTGTTTCAATAGTGATTATCATCATAAAATATTTAAAAGGAAGGTGATTATTATGGAGCTTAGCTCAATTATAAATATTGCATTATCTGGAGTTTCAGGAGCTGTTCTAGCTCTAGTAGGAAACAATTTCCTAGTAAATAAAAGAGCAAAAAACTATGATTTAAAACTCGAAAAAGAACTTGCAATTTATAAATATAAAACTGAAGCAATTTTGGAAGCAATCGAGTTTTTAGAAAACTATATTGCATCTGCTCAAACGGAAGATTCCCCATTCAAAGAAATGAGTGCAAAGGAATTAACCATTAATGCTAGGGCATGTATGGATAAACTAATAGTATACTGTGATAATACTGAAATAGTAGAAATATTTGATAGTATAATTTTAAAAGGTGAAAGTATAAAATCTGCTGATTATATTAAACGCTTTAAAAATTTTAGAAATTTGTGTCGTGAAGAACTTGGTCTGAAAAAGGTTAATTTTAAGAATGATGAATTTTACTGGTTAATAACTACTAATAGAATTCGTGAATAAATCAAAAGAATTAGAAATATGAATAGATTTATTATATGAATTAAGTAAACACTGAACTATCATATTTGCCGATTTTTTTCATGCATAAAAAACATCATTTTTAATTTTAAGGTCAATTTAAGGTCATTTATTATTAAGTATGCAAAAAACGCCCTATCTAAAGGCGTTTTTTCATATCAGATACTATTCGAACTCGATAAACGCTTTATTTTCACTAACCTATTTAAGTTAGTATTTTGTAAAATTATTCTTATATTTTACTCGTATTTTATATGATATTTTTCTCTTTATGAATATATGGTATCAAAATAGAATCAATGAATCAACAAAAACAGTATCATTTAAATATAAATATTATGAGATCAATCTGTTAGAAATGTTGTATTTGCTTACCATAATCAAATAAATAATAACCCCTCAATTGTATTTTCAACGCTTGGAGGGGTTTCATAACAATGCATTTCTTCTTAAATACTTATAATGTCATTTTTTAGAAGTAATGTTTGTTTATAATATACTTTTAATAAATTTTTCAATTCGATAAGGATCATCAGAACGTGGTGCAACATATCGACTAGGCTGCAACCCTAACTGTTTAAATACAAGCATATCTTCTTGATCTAATTCAAAATCAAATATATCTTTATTTTCTTTCATTCTATTTTCCTTCGTTGAACTTGTAACAATAACAATTCCTCTTTGATATAACCATCTTAAAACAATTTGTGCGATTGACTTATTATGTTTTTGAGCAATCATTTTTAATTTATCTTCTTCAAAAATTGTTCCTTTCTCAGCTGATAAAGGTGACCATGCCATCATCTGGATATTTTTATCATTTAGGTAGTTTAAATCATCTTCACATTGTTGATGAATGTTCACTTTTATAAAGTTAACAGCAGGCATGATTTTTTGAAAACAAATGAAGTCTGCCATACGATCCATAGTAAAATTATCAACACCGATTGCTCTAATTTTACCTTCTTCATATAATTCTTCTAACGCCTTCCATGCACCATAATAATCATTATATGGCTGATGTATCATATATAAATCTATATAATCAAGGCCTAAGCGTTCCAATGATTCAAAAAAAGATTTTTTTGCACCTTCATAATTTGTATCAGGTGTCCATAGTTTAGTTGATATAAACAACTCACTTCTTGGAACTCCTGATTTTTTTATAGCATTTCCTACTGCATTTTCATTTCCATAAGCAACTGCAGTATCAATATATCTATAACCACTTTCTAAAGCCTGTAAAACACATTTTTCACATTCTTCCATATCATCAATACGCCATACTCCATAACCCATGACAGGCATTTTCACACCATTATTTAAAGTTACATATTCCATTTTTATTTCTCCTTATCATTTTTCTTTAAAATAGGAAACCAATTCCCTTTCCAACTATATAAAATCATTAAAACCATTCCAAAAATCCATGAGAATGGATATAAAGCAAACACACCATCAATAATATTAAAATGAGGCAAAATAAATATAATCCATACTATACGAAATACACATAATGATAATATTAAGATTATCATCGGAGGAACACTTTTTCCAACACCTCTTATCGTTCCAGCTAAAGAATGCATAATACTTAATGACCAATAAAATGGACAAAAATATTTCATTGCTGTTATACCATACTCAATCACCGAAGCATCTTGATTAAACAAAGCAATGACGGACTTATTAAACATCATCAATATAACCCCAAGTATTAATGTATAAATAATTCCCATAAGCATTGTCACATACATTCCTTTTTTGACTCTATCATATTTTCCTGCACCATAATTTTGTCCAACAAAAGTTGTTACAGCCATACTGAAACTTGTGATAGGTAAGATGTTGAAACCATCAATTTTCATATATGCTCCAAATCCTGCCATAGCCGTTGCCCCAAAGGAATTAACGCTAGATTGTACCAACATATTCGAAAGTGAGATAACCATGTTTTGTATACCAGTAGTAAAACCAATTTTAATAATGCGAATTGTATCTTCTTTTTGTAATTTCAATTTTCTTATTTCAACTTTATATGAATCAGGAACTTTCATTAAAAAGACAATAGCTAATAGACATGAAACAACCTGACTTATATTTGTTGCAATCGCTGCACCAGCGACTCCCATCTTCATATAACCAATTAATACTAAATCTAACACAATATTGACAACTGATGCTATTGCTAGATATCGTAAAGATTGCTTTGAATTTCCTGCAGCATTCATGATTCCAGCAGCCATGTTATAAACCACATTAAATACCATTCCAATTGAATATAATTGCAAATATACAATGGCTTCATTTTGTATTTCAAGAGGTGTTTTCATCCAAATTAAAAGTGGTCTACTCAAAAAAATTCCACCTATAGTAAGCAATATTCCTAGTATCATTGAAATTGCTAATGCTGTATGAACTGATGATTGTACTTTTTTATTGTTTTTTGCACCTAAATATTGAGAAACAACAACACCTGCTCCAACTGCTGCACCTTGACTAAAAGCAATTAATAGATAAATAAGAGATGTGCTAGAACCAACTGCAGCTAAAGCATTTTTTCCAACAAAATTTCCAACTATAATTGAGTCTACAGCGTTATACATTTGTTGTAAAAGATTTCCAACTATCAACGGAATAGAAAAGAATAATATGCTTTTAAAAATACTTCCTTCAGTCATAAGAATTGTTTTCTTTTCTGATTTAGACTTGGTCTTTACATTTATCACATTAGAATCCATTTTTTATCTTTTCCCCTTCTTTTTTTAACTCATGTCTCAAATAATCTAAACAATCTAGTTTTTTTTGTTCTCCATGAATAGAATCAAGCAATCTGTAACGGAGCTTAGACAATAATTTAAATGTTCTTTCCATATTTTCATTATTTAAACATTCTAAAAAAGTAGAAATCTCATCATCACTACATCCAATTTCACTTAAACATTCCTTACTCATCTTTTTTATTTCCATACCTCCCTCCTTTCAGCAACAATTCTAAACTCATGTTTAAATAATATCAAATATCTATTTTTAATGATTTATCATAGTTTACAACTATGGTAAATCGAGTTATAATCCTTATAAGGAGATATTCATTATGGAATTAAGATTATTAAAATATTTTCTAGCAGTTGCTAGAGAAGAAAACATAACGAAAGCTGCAGAATTTTTACATATTTCACAGCCTTCATTATCAGTACAATTAAAAGAATTAGAAAATGAAGTTGGAAAGAAATTAATAATAAGAGGAAAAAGAAAAATATCACTAACTGAAGAGGGTGTTTTATTACGTAAAAGAGCTGAAGAAATTCTTTCACTTGTTGAAAAAACAGAACGAGAATTATCGAATGACTTTTATGATATAAATGGGGATGTTGCTATTGGAAGTGGTGAAACTGAAGTTATAAGTATACTTTTAAACATGGTTTCTCAATTAAAAGAAGAATATCCAAATATTCATTATCATTTATTTAGTGGTGATGCAGAAGCAATTATGGAAAAACTAGATAATGGTTTACTTGATTTTGGAATTTTAATCGAACCTGTTGATATTACAAAATATGAAAGAATTCGTTTAGATGTAAATGATAATTGGGGATTATTAACCAAAGAGAGTAATCAACTCATAAATAAGGAGTATATTGAGCCAAAAGATCTATTTAACATTCCTTTGATTACGCCAAACCGTGCAGGTTTAAAACAAGAAATATCTAGTTGGTTAAAAAAAGATTTTCAGAATTTAAATGTTATTGCAACTTATAATTTAATCAATCACGCATCTACACTTGTCAAACAAGGCTTTGGAAATGCTATAGTTTTAAAAAATCTAATAAAAACTATTGATACAGATGGATTGATTTTTTATCCATTTAGTCCTAAAATCGAAGTACAATTCAGCCTTGTATGGAAGAAATATCAAATTTTTTCTAAAGCATCTGAAAAATTTCTTGAAACTATCATTAGTCAAATGAATACAGAAAAACAAAAAAATTAATAATAGTTTAAAGGTTTATAACATTTGATGAATAAATATGTAATATTTCAGTTCTAAGTAGGGTGTTATAACTACATAAAAGACTCTCATTTATATTAAAAAGAGTCTTTTCATATTTATTAAAAAATTAGTTCATTAAGAATAGTTTCTTTCACAATATTATCAATATTATTCATCTCTTGAACCCATCGCATTTGATCCTTTTCTTTTAATTCTTCAGTAACATCCCATTCCACTTTATATTGTTCTATCAATCGATCATAGAGTTCATTCATCTCATTATCAAACTTTTCAAGGTAATCAAATAACTCTCCACTAACTAATAGGTTCGTATAGATAATTCTTCTATGTTCTTTTAAATATTTTAATTTCATTCTGCCATATTTCGATAAATGTATTTCTTTTTGAGTTGGTAATTTCAAATCAGGATATAATAATCCATCAACTTTTATATATTTAATTTCTTTCATGTGCTTTGTCCTTTCTGTTTTTTGTATGCTCTACTTTTTCTAAAAACTGAGTCATTTCTAATGATTGTTCTTCAATTCCTTCACAATAACTTAGCCATTTTCTTAATAAGCCAATTTTTGGTGATAGTTCTTTTGCTTTCTTTTGTAATTCTTTTATCTCTTTTTCATCATGACAGTAACGAGTTTGATTACGATATTTCTGTCTTGTGGAAATTAATTCCTTGATTTGTTTTTCAAATCCATTCATAACAACCTTTAAATCATCTAGCGTTTCTATCTTAAATTCACATATAATAATCGTTTGCCATGAAATTATATCTAACTTTTTAGCTGCTCTGATGACTTCTTCTCGATATTCCGGACTTGGTCTTGTTCGGCTTATTTTCGGAAGTATCTTCAGTTTAAATTGATAATGAATGAATAATCTTTGTAATCCGGTTAATTTCCCTTGTCTATATTTCTCAAAATATGGTCTAATATTAAAGCCTAAACGATCATATCTTTCAAAACCATCTTGACGTATTTTATTATTATCTAGTATTCTTTCCATCAATCTTTCATTTGTGTAATCATTGCCTAATGTCTTTAAACGAATTGATTTTCTACTCATTGGATGTTTAACAGATATGTTATTTTCTGTTCTTTTATATTCATAGCCAAGTAATTGAAGTTCATTATAAAACTGTGTTGGTGTATAACTGATAGAAATTGCTTCATCAATATCTTCTTTTATCATGCTTTTTAGTGTCTTTTCTTGGAAACAATATCCTCTTGATTTACTTACATATTTCCTTTGTTCAATCACAGAAAGACCATGTTTTCTGCATAATTCATCGGATACATTTCGCATTCTTTGAATATCATTATAGGTGTTACAGTAACGCTTACCATCTACAAATGAGGTTGAATTAACGAGGAAATGATTATGAATATTATCTGTATCTAGGTGTGTTGATACAATCACTTCAAAACGATCACCCCACATTCTCTTGGCAAATTCTACTCCTAACTCATGTGCTTTATCCGCATCAATTTCATCTTCTTCAAACGATTGATAACCATGAAATGCAAGTATCTTGCTTTCATCATGATAATGTTTTTTGGTGTTTTCCATGTTCTCTCTAGGATTTTCAAACGAACAATTGAAATAAGACACATATCGTTTCTCTAAAGTTTTTTCATCATTGATAACATATTGTGTTACTGTTTTTAATGGATTCGATACATAATTGACTAAATGATCTAACCGACTTTTGACTGCCCACATACCTGTTGTTGCCATTAACTCACGCCCCTTACTGTTGATTCAGTAGTCGTAATAAGTGCTTTTAATTGTGTTAACAAGGATAAAGTTTCTTGTTCAATCAATGGTTGATAATACGCTAATTTAACCAACTGATTTAAATTATTTCCTATTGCATTAAACTCATTAATAAGTTTTTGATAATCAATATTTGGTTGTTCTTTTGGAACTTTACCTAATAAAACAGTTCTCATATATTTCTCTCGGCTGGTATATCCTGCCTTGGAAACGTATGCGTTCAATGACGATAGTTCGTCATTGGTAAAGCGAATTTTGATTTCTTTTGTACGTTTCATACTCGTGTCACTCCTTTTACTGGGTCTTAGGGTTATCCCTAAATTTTGTATTTAGTCCCCTAAATACGCTGCTTGCTGATACAGTATTCCATGTAGTATAGTCTATTTTTATTTCTAAATGGTGACGATGTGACGGTCTAAAACATATACTTTCCTATCGTCACACCGTCACTCATTTAATCTTCTTCCTCACCATGATAAATGAGTTTCATTTGTCTTGCTTTATTCTTTCTCTCTGCCTTTTCATAACTAATAAATGTACTTTGCAAAATATCAATATTACTTGTGAGGAGTACCTGTAATCCTTTACCGGTCAATGGTAGTGATAATTTAGAACACAATGCTTCATGTGAGCCAACATAATTCTTTTCTTTCACAATGTAATTGACTACTTTAATTAGATTTTCATTGATGTCTTCTTCTATTTCATTTTCTACTACCTCAAGTAATTGTCGTTCATTTAAATGCAAGGTCAATTCATCATCTGGAATATCTTTTCCTTGAATTGCCAGTTGTCTATTTTTAGATAAATGATTTTTCTTATACATGACAAGAATACTATCAGAACCAGCCATCAATCCTCGACTTCCATAGATTCCATCAAATGGATGATTTGTATCTATCTCTTTCTTAACATGCGTTATCAATACAATAGCAATGTTGTACTTACACGCTAATTCGTGATAAAACGTTGCTTCCTTATATTCACTTTCATATTCACGATCATTCTTTTTTCTAATCTTTGCAAAAGTATCTATAATAACAATCTTCAAATCACTATGTCGCTTCAGTTCTTCTTGAATACGACTTTCAACATCATAATTAAAATCTTGCTTTAAAATATCTATGATAAAGTTATCTTGTTTTTCTACTTGCATTGTTCTCAATCTTTTTTTAATCTTTGTCTTTCTATCTTCAAAAGCCAAATACAATGCTGTTCCTTTTTCAACCTTTTTTCCTAGAAAATCTTTACCTGTCGCAATTGCATCCGATAATTGTAACCCTAGAAAGGTTTTGCCACATTTCTGTGGAGCACCTAGAAGTGTTAATCCAACTGAAATCATATCTTCAACAATATCAGGTTCATCATCTTCTTGTGAATCAAGCAATTCTGTTACTGTATAACTTCCTTCATAATGCATTGTATTTTTTATTTCAATAAATCCTTTTTTATATTTCAAAGAACTTTGAATGATTATTGCTACTTCTTTATCCGAAAGTGGTGGCTTACATCTTAATTCATTTTCTTTATTCAAGCATAAACGAATTGCCTCATCACATAATCCTTTCTGCTGAAGAAAGCAACCTATCTTAAATAAATAGTTATTTCTTTCACCTTCTTGAATGTAATCCATCATTGAATTTACTTTAGTTGGTTTGCTGTTTTTTTCCAAAAACTGATAAACTGCATCATTGGCATGTGCAATAGGACTATCAAAGGATATAAAATATTTTTTATTTTCAATAACACTTTCTGCCCCAACAACATATCCTCCTTCTCCACGTATGTCTATGGCTTCATACAACCCGACTTTACATGAAATCGGTCTATCCACGTAGTAATACATATGCCATCCATTATTAGCAGTTTTCACAACAAGTGTTTTAGGAAAATTTTTTAAAAATGGTTCAATAGATTGATACCCATTCTTTCCGTTTTTATTATCAACATCTATCACTAACAATCCATTACCGGTTCTAACACCGACATTGTAGTCGGTATTAGAAAACCAGTTCATTATTGTATCTTGATCTGTTGTAGCTTCTTCTTTCCATGATTTTAGGACTTGCCCACTTTTAGAATTGACTTTCAATGGAAATACTTTAAAATGATATTGAGCATACATTAAAGCGCTTGTTAGTTTAGGATTCATTGGCGTGCTTCCTTATCTGCTTTAATGAGTGCTTCTTTTTTATTTTTCATGTTAATAATAATTTCTAGCATATTTTGAAGTATTTCCAAGTCATCTATATCCATTTCTTCTAATTGTTGAACTTCATGAAATAATTGAATAAAGCATCTTAATTCTCTTCTTAAAGAACGATAAACGTATGGATTGCCTTGAACAACAAACGATTGATCACTCATACAATGAATGAGATAATCTTGTTTTGTCAAACCACTTAATAAAACTTTACGATTTAAAAGAAGATTTTCTTCTGGTGATACTCGAAACGCAATAATTTTATTGCGCCAACGTCCTTGATAATCTCTGTTCTTCTGTGACATCAAACGCTTCCTCTCTTTCTTCATCTAATTTATTAGCAATTTCTTTTCCTTTGGCTGGAAATAAATGTGCATATCGGTAAGTAATGTCAATACTTTCATGCCCCACACGATCTGCAATGGCTACTGCACTAAACCCTAACTCAATCAATAGCGATACATGTGAATGTCTTAAATCATGAATACGAATACGTTTAGTCCCTGTTTCTTTACAACCACGATCCATTTCATGATGCAACCCTGATTTTGAAATATTAAATATTCTTGTATCTCGTTTAATACCATATAATCTATGAATATAATCTTGCATTTCTTCAGCAAGAAAATGTGGCATTTTTACTGTTCGAATACTCTTCATTGTTTTTGGCTCTGTAATCACATTTTTTCCTTTTAATCTTTGTAATGACTTATTGATACGAATTGTATCTTGTGTGAAATTAAAATCACTTGGAGTCAATGCTAATAGTTCGCCTAAACGAAGCCCACACCAATATAAGACCTCAAAGGCTTGATATACACCATCTTTCCTCATCATTGATTCTGAAAATTTTAAATATTCATCTTTTGTCCAAAACTTCATTTCCTTCGTTTTCTCCTTTCCCATGTTTCCAGCCATACGTGCTGGATTAGATTTCAAACTGTAATATTTCACTGCATGATTAAATATTGCACTCACTTGATTGTGTACTGTTTTCAAATAGCAAGGTGAATATGGCTCATCATTTTCATTTCTATACGCAAGTAATTGATTTTGCCATTCAATAATATCTGCAGCACTAATATCATTGATTTGTTTTAACTTAAAATATGGCAAAATTTTATCTTCGATTATATAACGTTTTGTTAACATTGTATTCTCTTTAATACGATTAGATAAATCTCGCACATAAATTTCTACAAATTCCTCGAAATTCATATTTAAATCTTTTGACTGTTCCATTTTGAAACGTGCGATAAAAGTTTCTGCTTCTCGTTTCGTTTTAAAACCTCTTTTCATTTTCTTTAATCTTTCCCCTTTCCAATTTTCATAATAGAAAGAAGCATACCATGTTCCTTTATTTTCATCTTTGTAAGCTGGCATTTTCATCATCCTTTCTTAATCCATAAATTCTTTCTTCAAAATACTTCTTACTGACACGACCACGAATGGTTATAAATCCTTTTTGTTCTAATTCAAGATTTAACTGTTTAATTAGTTTATAGGCATAGCCTTCAGACATTCCTGTTACCTTCATGATCTCACTTGCATCCATAAATGTACTGTTTTCCATTTTCCCACCTCCTTTCACTAACCTATTTAAGTTAGGTTGCAATATAAGAATAATGCAATTAGATACTATTGTCAAGAATAAATTAACCTTTTTAGTTTAATTTGTTAACTTTATGCATTTAATAAACTAACTTTTTAGGTTTAATTTTTGTTTACTGTTTATTTTTTTTTTGATATAATGGGGACAAAGGAGGGATTGTGATGTCATTAGGATCAAATTTAAAGTCAATTAGATTATTTAGAAAAAAGACATTAAAAGAGCTTGGTCAAGGTTTAGGTTTTAGTTTGTCATCAGCCGATGTCCGCATTTCTCAATATGAATCCGATAAAAAGAAACCAAGAAACGATATGATAGAAAGTTTAGCACACGGACTTGAGGTTTCACCAAACGCTATTGATATTCCAGATATCGAATCATACATAGGAGCAATCTACACTTTGTTCCAATTAGAACGTACATATGGATTAAAAATTGATGAAATGGATGGACAGCCAATTTTACGTTTCGATAAGTTATTGCCTCATGAACAAAGTGCTTTGTTTGAATACATGGAAAATTGGTTAGAAGTTGCTAAGGATTTTAGAGAAGGTAAAATAACAGAACGCCAATATGAAGAATGGAAATACAATTTTCCTAAATACTCAACTTTAAATGCCAATAAACAATCACATGAAGATTGGTTAAAAAACAAGTAAACATATTTCATTAAGTAGGATTGAATTTCCTACTTTTTTCATGTTTCTACTATTCCTAGAATAAAAAACAATATAAAAAAGAATAGTAGATACCCCTTGTCAGTAGTATCAAAATAGTATCAACTCCTTTCTGACAAAAGAAAAAAGCCCGTAAAATACGAGCTTATTGCAATTTCATCTACTATTCAAATTCAATCGTTCCTGGTGGTTTTGAAGTAATATCATACATTACTCTATTTACCCCACGAACTTCATTAATAATTCTAGACATAACCTTATTTAATACTTCATAAGGAATTTGAGCAGCTTCTGCTGTCATGAAATCAATTGTGTTAACAGCTCTAAGCGCGATAGCATGATCATAAGTTCTTTCATCACCCATAACCCCCACTGAACGCATATTTGTAAGAGCAGCGAAGTATTGACCGATTGAACGATCTAATCCTGCTTTTGCAATCTCTTCTCTGTAAATTGCATCAGCATCTTGAACGATTCTAACTTTTTCTGCTGTTACTTCACCAATGATCCGAATACCAAGTCCAGGCCCTGGGAACGGTTGTCTAAATACTAAGTATTCAGGGATTCCTAATTCAAGACCTACTTTACGAACTTCATCTTTGAAAAGATCACGTAATGGTTCAATGATTTCTTTGAAATCCACTGCATCAGGTAAGCCCCCAACATTATGATGAGATTTGATTACTGCTGATTCACCACCTAATCCACTTTCAACAACATCAGGATAAATAGTTCCCTGAACTAAGAAATCAACAGTCCCAATCTTTTTAGCTTCTTCTTCAAAAACACGAATAAATTCTTCACCGATAATTTTACGTTTAGCCTCAGGTTCCTCAACACCCTTTAACTTTTCATAATATCTTTCTTGAGCATTAACTCGAATAAAGTTTAAGTCATATTGACCATCAGGTCCAAATACCGCTTCTACTTCATCACCTTCATTTTTACGAAGTAATCCATGATCAACAAAAACACAAGTTAATTGGTTTCCTATTGCTTTAGATAATAATACCGCTGCCACTGATGAATCAACTCCACCAGACAAAGCGCATAACACTTTACCATTACCAACTTTTTCTCTAATCGCTTTAATTTGTTCTTCAACAAATGAATCCATACGCCAATCACCACTACAATTACATACATCTAAAACAAAGTTAGATAACATTTTTGTTCCATATTCAGTATGTAAAACTTCGGGATGAAATTGAATTGCATACAATTTTTTACTTTCATCTTCACATGAAGCAACTGGACAGTCTTTAGTGTATGATGTAATTTCAAAGCCTGGAGCAATTTTTGAGATATAATCAAAATGACTCATCCAGCAAATCGACTCTACCGCCACATCTTTCATTAATTTAGATTCTTGTTTACTAACAATTAAATGAGATTTACCATATTCTCTAACATCAGCTTTTTCTACTTTACCACCTAACACATGCTGCATTAACTGAGCCCCGTAGCATAAACCTAATACTGGTATCCCTAATTCAAATAATTCTTTTTGATAAGTAGGTGAATCTTCTAAATAACAACTATTAGGGCCACCCGTTAATATAATCCCTTTCGGATTCATCTCTTTAATCTTTTCAATATCTACTTTATAAGAATAAATCTCACAGTAAACATTACACTCACGTACTCGACGTGCTACTAATTGGTTATACTGACCACCAAAATCAATTACAATTACTAATTCATTTTTCACTAGCTATCCTCCTATTTAAAAATTTCTCTTAACACAATTGTTTGCTCTCTATCAGGACCAACAGAGAAAATTACAATTGGACAATTAATCAATTCTTCAATTCTTCTTAAATACTTTTGACAATTTTCAGGTAATTCCTCAAAAGAAGTAACCTTAGTAATATCTTCATCCCATCCTGGCATTTCTTCATAAACAGGTTTAACCCTATTCAACTGTTTAATCGTTGAAGGTAATGCTTTGATGATTTTACCATCTAATTCATAAGCTGTACAGATTTTTAATGTCTTTAACCCTGATAATACATCTAATAACATTAAACTAATTCCCGTCAATGAAGACATTCTTCTTGATTGATTAACAACAACAGCATCAAACCATCCAATTCTTCTTGCTCTTTTTGTTACTGTACCATATTCATGACCACGTTCACGGATTTGATCAGCCAATTCACCTTCAATTTCTGTTGGGAAAGCCCCACTACCTACTCTTGTTGTATAAGCCTTAACAATTCCCACTGCTTCATTAATATATAATGGGCCAATTCCAGAGCCTTCAGCTACTCCATTAGCACCGGGATGTGAACTAGTAACAAATGGGTATGTACCATAGTCAATATCTAACATTGTCCCTTGAGCCCCTTCAAATAATACATTTTTACCAGTTTGAAAACATTCATCTAAAACAACACCAGTATCACAAACCATTGGTGCAATGATTTTAGCATATTCTTTATATTCTTCAAAGATTTCCTCGGCACTACATGTAAGTTCAGGATATTGCGCTTTTTTAGAAGCCAAAGCTTCTTCTAATCTTTCTTTAAATAATTCCTCATCAATGAATTCACCCATACGGATTCCCACCCGTTCATATTTGTCGACATATGTAGGTCCAATTCCTTTTTTAGTCGTTCCGATATTATTAGCTCCACGCCTAGTTTCTTGAATTTCATCGATTTCTAAATGATAAGGTAAGATAACATGAGCCCGATCACTAATCATGATCTTATCAGTGCTAATATTAGCATCATTTAAATATTTCATTTCTTCAAGTAAAGCTTTAGGATTAATTACCATTCCGTTACCTAAAATAACATCATTACCACTAAAAATCCCTGAAGGAATCAAACGTAAAGCAAACTTTTGACCATTAAATTCAATTGTATGCCCGGCATTATTACCACCTTGATATCTAGCAACGATATCTGCTTTTTGAGCCAGGTAATCAGTAATTTTACCTTTACCCTCATCGCCCCATTGACTTCCTACTACAACAACTCCAGCCATTAAATTCACACCTTTCTTATTTACTATTACATTATATACAATAAACTAACAAAATGCATCAATAAATATACATTAATATAATAGTTTGACTAGTTTACAGAATAATTATATTATAGTCTTAGTTATTAGTAAAATTAATATATTATAATTATGATATAAGGAGAACTTATATGTATATCAAACTAGAACAATACAAAATATTCAATGAAGCTGCTACGACCCTATCTTTTTCAATCGCAGCTAGAAATCTTTTTATTTCTCAATCTGCAGTTTCCCAAACAATCAGCAGTATTGAAAAAGAACTACAGACTCAATTATTTATTCGCAATTCTAAAGGTGTTAGTTTAACTAAAGAGGGTAAATTATTACATCAGCAAATTGACAAAGCTTTAGCATTGATTACCGGAGTAGAAAACCAGTTATCAAATTATCATGAATTAAAAGATGGTCAATTAATTATTGGAGCCGGTGATACTTTTAGTGAGTATTTTTTAACTAATTATATCGTTAAATTCAAACAACTATATCCTGGGGTTAAAATCAAAGTAATCAACCGAACCAGTCTAGAAACCCGTGAATTGTTGAAATCTGATCAAATAGATCTCGGTTTTTTAAATCTTCCCATCAAAGATGATTCTTTAGTAATTAAAGAATGCTTCCAAGTTCATGATATTTTTGTTTCTAAAAAGCCTGATAATCATATTTACACCTTCAATCAATTAGCTGATAAGCCCCTAATTCTTTTAGAAAAGTCATCAAATACCCGTAATCGTATCGATAATTACTTTGCTAATAAGGGACTATTATTAAAGCCAACAATTGAACTTGGAGCTCATAATTTATTGTTGGACTTTGCCAGAGCAGGACTAGGAATTTCTTGTGTCATTAAAGAATTCTCCCAAGAATTACTTGATCAAGGGATTCTTCATGAAATAAAAACATCACAACCATTGCCTAAACGCAGTATCGGTTATGCTTATCCAAAACGACGAACTCAATCTGTTGCTACAAACAAATTTATTGAACTAATTGCTAATGATCCAACTTTACATATCTAAAAACGTCACTGATTAATTTAGTGACGTTTTTTATTTATCCTTTTAACCCTCTTGACTGACGTTCCATATCCTCAACAACGATATCATAGATTTCACCAAGTGATGCACAATATTCCAACACTTGCCACGGTTCGTTAGTATGGAAATGAATCTTGATCAACTCATCATCACCAACCGCTAACAAACAATCTCCTTTAAAATGTTCAGTAATGTAATCATTGATAACATCTTCATCGAGATTTTTACCTTCAATCAATAGTTGAGTATCATATCTAAATTCTAGCATCTTATTCTCCTAATTATAACCTGGTTGAGTTAAAAATTTATAAACTCGCTCAATAATTTTTGATTCTAACTTATTATATGATAAAGTTGGATCTTTTAATAAAGGTATTTCGAAAACATCTTTTCGTCCTTGATAATCAATCGTTACTTTAATAATTGATCCTAAAGGATGTTCACGGCAATCGATTAATAAATTCATTGTATCTTCAGTATGGTTGTGACCAAGATTAAAATCATCTCTAAGCGTAAAATTATCACATTCATAAATTGTCCAATAAGATGGCATTATATTTGCTAAGGCCTCTTTTAAATTCTTCTCTTTGATAATATAATCTTTTAAAATCTTTTCAATTTCTGTCTTAATTGGAGCAATTTTTTTATCAGCAGTTTCTTTATCGCTTGCTTTACAACCTAATCGAACCCGCACTGTTTCTTCTGAAGCATAAAGAGCAATACTAACTTCTTCTTGGTGATCAATTAAATCTGCTAAGACCTCATCAACCCGACTTTCCCCTATTCCCATGGTTAGAAAATCATATGTGTAAATAATATCCTGCTTAAATTGACTTAAATAATCTTTTAAAACATGATCAACAACATAAGTCATTTCTTTAGGCGGACCAGGCAAATTAACAATCATCTTTTCATCTTTCGACATTACACAGCCATTTGCTGTCCCTACTTCATTTTCTAAAATATAACAATCTTTAGGAAAAAAAGCTTGTTTAAAATTATTTTCCGGAATATCACCCCATCCCGTTACAAATCGACATTTTTCTTCTACCTTTTTAGCTTCTTCTTCATTATATAATAATTCTAAACCCAAATATTCTGCCGATAATTCTTTTGTTAAATCATCTTGGGTAGGTCCTAATCCCCCAGTCGTAATTACACAATTAGCACCACGTTTAAAAGCTACATCTAGACATTCTTTAAAACGATCATGATTATCACCAACTGTCGTTTGATAGTAAACATTAAACCCCAAGTCTTTACACATTTTTTGAATATAAGTTGCATTAGTATTAACAATTTCTCCTAATAACAATTCTGTCCCAACATTAATTATTTCAACATTCATGAAATTATCCTCCTTAATGATTAACTATATTATAGTTAATTTTAATCATTTTGCTAGTCTTTTAATCATTAAAATTATTTCTTGCATATTTTCCTTCTAGCACCTAAGACCAAAGGTCTAGTTGAATACCAAAATAAACTAACAAAAATGACTAAACAAGCAATAAAAGTTAATTATTAGCTGAATTATTCCTAAATCGAATTCAATATACATATCACTCACTCCCTCGTCAACTTCACTTCAATAGTAATAAAAAATTTCTATCAGCTGACTTAGCATCTCTAAATAATCGTATTTGGCAATAAACTGACTATCACAAAATGCTAAAATAAAATCTTTGATAATAGTACTTTTGAATTCTAATAACCCCTTATCAATAATAGTTGCTATCCTCACTTTCGGACTATCCAAATATTACTTATAGCGATTTACACTCTATAAACGTTTCAGTCCTTCATCATTTCTGACTGCTATGACTTCATCTGATTTCTTGTGATAAATCTTTTTCTATCGATGGTATCATTACTGTTTTTAAAGTTTACTGGACTTCATCGTCCACAAGGCCTCCCGAGGTAAGGCATACATCCTTTTTATCTTCACAGGTTTTTGATTTACTGTCTTGGTTTTACGTTTACCTTTTGGACTTGGTTTGTTCTGCAACCTTGTCCACCATTCAGCCTCATCAAATTTCTTTTCGTAACCTCGAAGATTTTGCCACACCACTTCCTCCGCCCATAGCATCACTACTAACGGCTTGTGGTTCACTACTCTTGGCGGTAAATACCCGTGGTTGGACTTTCACCAGCTAGATGTATGCCATGCTCGACACACAGAAAAAGAAGTCATTGGTTTTACAATCAATAACTTCTTTTTTATATTTTAACTATTGAATCTTAGATAATCCAAGAACAATGATTCCTCCTAAAATAACTGCAATAATTGATGTCACAACTAAACTTAAATTATAACTTACATCAAAAGGAATCAATACTAATGATGAAGCAACGATCAATCCTAAAATCAAACTCAAGAATCCAGCTTTATGAGTTTTAGTGAAATATGAACATAATTTTGCACTAACAACTATTCCTACAGCAATACCAATTGCCATAAATCCTAGCGGCATAATAACATCCAGACTAAAACTAGTAACATTTGCTAGATAAGACTTAAATAGATAATATTCTCCTAAAATTAATAAAACCATACTACCGCTAACACCGGGCATAATCATAGTTACTCCTGATACGGCACCAATAATTATCATTTTAACAAACAAACCAGCACTTAGAGCAGGAAAATCAGGATTAACAACTACTTTCCCTTCTCCAGGATTTAAAAATTCTAACCCAAAGATAATTGCTAAACCACAAATAAAAGGGATAATTACAAGTTTTTCACCTTTCATTTCCCCTTTTAAAAATAAAGGAATACTAAAAGCAATCAAACCAATAAACCAATAAATCGTCTGCGTTGGATAATATTCAAATAACACTTCCAATATTTTCGCAAATCCAATTATTCCAACTCCAGCGCCAACCAAAACCTGAAAAATAAAGATAATATCTTCTTTGCGATTAGGATTTTCTTTTTTAAAGATTCCACTAATAGCATCCATCATGCGATTAAAGATACCTAGAATTACCATCATGGTTCCACCACTAACGCCTGGAATAACGTTAGCAATACCAACAGCGATTCCGCCAATTATGTTTTTTATCATTGAAACTTCTCCTTTAAATACCTCATCATTATAATAAAATATCACCATTATCACAAGCAGTATTTTATTTCCCTTTTAAAATCAAGTGATAAATTGCTTCTTCACTCTCTAAATCATAATCTCCTAAATGGCTGTTAGGATAATGGTAAATTACTCCATTAGACTCATTTTTCCTTAAACAAGCAATTAATTTTTCTTCCCCATATTGTCCAATAAATTTACAAAATGTTCTAATCCGTAACTTGTGTAAAATACTATCCTGACAAGGAAAATCAGGACATTGGCAACAACTATCATATCCTGACTTTGTGCAGCACTGATAATTTTTACAAAAATCCTTTTCTGGACACCCACCTTTTTTACAACCAACACAGCTTTCATTTTCACTACACAGCCCACAAACAAGACCACAATATCCTAATCCTAATTCATCCTTCATATTTAATCCCTAATCCTTATGATACTTTCGTAAATATTCAATTTGTTCCATCCGTTTAATCACCTTTGCCTCTGTTCCTTGATTAGTAGGAAAATAATAACGATGATCCTTAATATTATCTGGTAAACACTGCATATTTGTAATTTTATCATCATAATCATGCGCATACTGATAACCTTTACCATAATTTAATTCTTTCATTAATTTAGTTGGCGCATTGCGAATTTGTAAAGGAACGGGATCAGCAATTGTATTCAAAGCGTCATGTTTTGCTCGTTCATATGCTTTATATAACGCATTAGATTTAGGTGCCAAGGCCATATAAGTTACACAATGAGCTAAATTAACATTACATTCTGGCATGCCATTATAATGGCATGCTTGATATGTTGCTACTGCAATTTCCAAAGCACGACTATCAGCCATTCCAATATCCTCTGAAGCAAATCGAATCAGCCTCCTTGCTACATATAGAGGATCTTCACCAGCTTCAATCATTCGTGACATCCAATAAATTGAAGCATCAATATCACTATTACGCATTGATTTATGCAAAGCACTAATAATATTATAATGTTCTTCACCTTTTTTATCATATAATAAAGATTTTTGATTGATACATTGTTCAATCGTTTCTTTATCCACTACGATTCGATCATGAGTAATTGCTCCATTTAAGACTGCCATCTCTAAAGTATTTAAAGCAACTCGAGCGTCACCGTTAGAAAAACCAGCAATCATGTATAATAAATCATCATCAATCATAACATTTTGATCTTTAAACCCTTTCGGACTTATCAGCGCATAATGCAATAAACCAAATAAATCATCGGTTGTTAGTGCTTTTAAAACAAAAACTTTACATCTTGATAATAAGGCAGAATTAATCTCAAATGAAGGATTTTCAGTAGTAGCCCCAATTAATATAATACTCCCCTGTTCAACATATGGTAAAAAAGCATCTTGTTGAGCTTTATTAAAGCGATGAATTTCATCTACAAAGACGATTGTTTTTTCGCCTAGATCCTGAACTTCCTGTGCTTGTTTCATAACTGCCCGTATATCTTTAATGCCGCTAGTCACCGCACTAAAATTAATAAACTTAGCTTTTGTTTGATTTGCAATAATGCGTGCTAAAGTTGTTTTCCCAACTCCCGGTGGTCCCCAAAAAACCATTGAGGGAACAACATCACTATTGATTAGCTGGTACAAAATCTTTCCCGGTCCAATTAAGTGCCTCTGTCCTACATATTCAGTCAAAGTTGTTGGTCTTAGGCGATTTGCCAGTGGTTCATTTGACATGTTTTTAAACATTGCTTGCTGCTTCATCATCATCACTTCCATTTCCTTATAATTATAACTAATTCCCGCTTTAAAAGCAAAAAAGAAACAGTTGTTTAAACTGTTTCTATTCATCTGATCCCTCGAATTGAGAACGATACAATGAGGCATAGAAGCCATCTTTAGCCAATAATGAATCATGATTTCCAAGTTCTACAATGTCACCATCTTTCATTACAATAATTGTGTCAGCATCACGAATTGTTGATAAACGATGGGCAATGACAAAACTTGTTCTTCCCTCCATTAGCTTTTCCATTCCTTTTTGAATTAATACTTCTGTTCTTGTATCTACTGAAGAAGTTGCTTCATCAAGAATCAAAATTTTTGGATCTTTTAAGAAAGCACGTGCAATTGTTAAAAGTTGTTTTTGCCCTTGAGAAATGTTAGATGATTCCTCATTGATCATTGTTTCATATCCATTCTCTAATGTTTGTACAAAATGATCAACATAAGCGACTTTACAAGCCTCCTTGACTTCTTCATCACTTGCATCTAATTTTCCATACATTAGGTTTTCCTTAATTGTTCCATTAAACAACCAAGTATCTTGTAAAACCATTCCAAATAATGATCGTAAATCCTGACGTCCAAAATCACGAATATCTTTACCATCAATAAGAATCGAACCACTATTTAATTCATAGAATCGCATTAATAATTTTACGATCGTTGTTTTTCCAGCACCAGTCGGTCCTACAATTGCAACAGTTTGCCCCGCATGAACATGTAAACTAAAATCATTAATAATCGTTTGATCTTTTAAATATCCAAAATTAACATCAGCAAAGGTAACAGAACCTTCAACTTTAGCCACCTCATCAGCAGTAACTTTTGGTGTTTCTGGTTCTAATTCTTCTTCACCTAAAAATTCAAAAACACGTTCAGCCGCTGCTGCTGTACTTTGTAACATATTCATTGTCTGTGCTAATTGTGTTATTGGTTGATTAAATTGTCTTACATATTGAATAAAGGCCTGAATATCACCAATTGTGATACTACCACCACCAGCAAGAACACCACCTAATAAACATACCGCAACGTATCCAACATTTCCAACAAATCCTGTGATTGGCTGCATCAAACCCGAAAAGAATTGTGACTTCCAAGCACTTTCATATAAATTATCATTATACTCATTAAATTGTTCTACTGAAGCAGCTTCACCATTAAATGCTTTAACCACATTATGACCACCATACATTTCTTCAATATGACCATTGACATCACCTAAAGCAGCTTGTTGACGCGCAAAATATTTTTGTGAACGTTTCATTACTAAACCAATCAAAACCATAGATACTGGTAATACGCAAACTGCGATCAAAGTCATAACTGGTGAAATAGTCAACATCATGATAAAGATTCCAATTACCGTTACTGTCGACGTAATTACCTGTGACATACTTTGATTTAGTGATTGTGCGATTGTATCGATATCATTTGTTACTCGGCTTAAAATATCACCACTAGTATGTTTATCAAAATAACTTAATGGCATCCGATCCATCTTTTGAGAAATTGATGTTCTTAAATCATAAGCAACTCGTTGTGAAATAGTTGAAGTAATAAAACCTTGTATATAACTAAATAAAGCACTAATCAAATACAATCCAACTAAAATCAAAATAATTTGACCAATATAATCAAAATCAATTCCACCAGTACCAGCTACTTTAGCCATGATACCTTCACTTAATTTATCTGTTGCTTTAGCTAAAATCTTTGGTCCTACGATTGCAAAAACCGTTGATGCTGAAGCAAAAATCACAACTATAACTAAACGAAAATAATACGGTCTTAAATATTTAAATAATTTACCTAAAGTACCTTTAAAATCTTTAGCTTTTTCACCGCCACGCATTCCGTGCATACCACCAGGTCCGAATTTAGGACCATTTCTTTTTGGTTGATTACTCATGTCCTAATTCCTCCTTTGATAATTGTGAATATGCGATTTCTTGATAGACATCGCAATTTTTCATTAACTCTTCATGGGTTCCTTTTCCAACAATCTTACCTTCATCTAAAACAATGATTTGTTCAGCTCCCATAATTGAAGCAATACGTTGTCCGACAATCAATACTGTATTTTTAGTCTTCTTAACCATCTTATCTAATTCTTGACGTAATTTAGCATCTGTCTTGAAATCTAGAGCTGAAAAACTATCATCAAAAATAAAGATTTCTGGATTTTTAGCAATAGCTCGAGCAATTGCTAAACGTTGTTTTTGACCGCCAGATACATTTGTTCCACCTTGTGAAATTTCACTATCTAATCTTTCTTCTTTATTATCAATAAATTCTTTTGCCTGAGCTACCCGAATTACTTCTTCAAGTTCATCGTCTGTAGCCTTAGGTGCACCATAAGTTAAATTTGATCTAATGGTTCCTGAGAATAATAATCCTTTTTGAGGTACTAAACCGATTTTATCTCTTAAATCATGTTGATTAACATCACGAATATCAACACCATCAATCTTAATATTACCTTCAGTTACTTCATAAAAGCGAGGAATTAAATTGATTAACGTACTTTTACCGGATCCCGTTGAACCGATAAATGCTGTAGTTTCACCAGGCTTTGCAGTAAAACTAATATTTTCTAATACTGCTTCATTAGCACCAGGATATTTAAATGTAACATTATTGAATTCAACTAAACCTTTTTTACTTTCAATAAAAGCTTTAGGTTCCTTAGGATCAACAATTTTAGGTTCCATTGAAATAACTTCATAAATACGATCTGCTGCTACACTAGCCCGTGGCAACATAATTGAAATCATTGCAATCATCAAAAATGACATAATAATTTGCATTGCATACTGCATAAAAGCCATCATTTGTCCGATTGCAATATTACCTAAATCAATTTGTTTTGCTCCATAATATACAATCAATAATGTTACTACATTAAAAATGAACATCATAATCGGCATTAATGAAGCCATTGTTCGATTGACAAACAAATTGACATTTGTTAGATCACCATTAGCCTTTTCAAATCTTTCTTCACTATGCTTTTCATTACCAAATGCCCTAATTACTAGCATACCTGAAAGATTTTCCCGCATTGTTAAATTTAAACGGTCAATTAATGATTGTACGATCTTAAACTTTGGCATCACAATTGCAAAAGTAACACCAATCAGACAAAAAATCACCAATAAAACTAAACCAATAATCCAAGTCATTGATGGTGTATTATTAAAAGCTTTGATCAAAGCCCCAATTCCCATCATCGGAGCAAAACATACTATTCGAATGAACATAATTACGACCATTTGTACTTGGGTAATATCATTCGTTGTTCTTGTAATCAGTGATGCAGTTGAAAACTTATTGAATTCTTCATTTGAAAAACTTTCAACTTTCTCAAAAACATCACGACGTAATAATCTCGAAACACCAGCCCCAACCTTACTAGCCAAGAACCCACAAGCAACAGCACATACAGTACCAGCTAATGCAATTGCTAACATTTTTAACCCAGACCATAAAATATAGTCATTTTGAATCTTATCAGTATCACAACCTAGTCTAGAATATTCTGCTTTTACACCGTTACCGGCAGCAATTTTTAAAGTTGATTCACCCATCGTTTCCATCTGACTATCAATTTTACTAAACATTTTAGCTTTAGTTGTATTATCCATCATTGCTAAAGCATCGTAAGGTGTCATATTTGGTGGTAATTGCCCAAACTGTTCTTGATATTCTTTACTATTTTTATCCATTCCATCAATTGATGTTACCATCAACATTGGTTTAACTAAAATACTCTCTAAACGGTCTAATTTTTTTTCACTTAGATCTTTTAATTTATAGATATTTTGACCTTTTGCTTTAGGAAACTTATCTAAAGTATCTTTATCAAGATTACTGGGTTCAACTAATTTATATGCATCCATAAATTGTTGCTGATCCTCTTCATCCATCAGTACTAATAAATGATTATATGTTTCTTCACTCAAAACATCACTTACTGCACTATCAAAGCCACCAGCCTGAATTCCTACCGAAACGATATCCGACATATAATCAGGTAATGCTAATTCTGATTGTGATTGTAAGAATAATAATCCTACACAAAGTAGAATTGGTGCCCAAAACTTTTTAAAATAATGTTTTAATTTTAGCATTATTCTTCTCCTTTACATTTTTCAATATTCTTTTTCATGATATTAATAACATCATTAATAACAGTTATCTGTTCCTTAGAAACCCCTTCAAACATAATCATTGTTTTTTCTTTCATAATTTTGATTGCCGCCTCAATAAATACCTCTCCAGTTTTTGTAATATTTAAAATATAATTACGTTTATCATTTTTATCTTGTGTTCTAGTTAAATAACCCAGTTTTTCAAGGCGCTGCAATCTCACTGATAAAGTCGCTTTAGTAATATTTAACTTCTTTGCTAAAGCATTTTGATTAATGTTTTGATGATTCTGCAACATAAATAATAACCTTGTTTGATCCGGTGATATATCAAACTTTTCTGTTTTTTCCATCATCATATAATGCATTGTTTTATTTAACCCTTGAAAATTATTAATTACTTCTTCAACATCATCAAAACTTATCTCTTCCATGATGTACCTCCTTTCATTAGTTAGATGACTAACTATTCCGTTAGTACACTAACCATTATAGTTAGTCTACTAACCATTGTCAACTATTTTATAATCAAGTAGCGAAAAATTTTAAATAATTTTCCTCTCTTACACCACTGTCCATACGGTTCCATATACGGCAGTTTAATTAAATTTCAATTTATATCTCAATAAATAATAATCCAAACAACTAACTAGTCTTTATGTGCTAGTCTTTCTTTTGCTACAGCACGCACAACACATGTTTTAGTTATCACGAATTAATAGCGTATGATATTTGTCTTGCTCTACCATGATTGACCCAAGTTTTCTAACACCATGACTAGGCTTTGGTATTTCAAACCTTTTAACAGGTTGTGGTTTGTAAAACCTTGTTTCGATTTGTCTTTTGATGTCTTTCTAGTTTTAATTAACATAATCTTTTATTTCATCATTGGCTACATTATCCACACGACTTGTACTTTTATAGACAAGTATCATATTTTTCTTAGATAAGACTTCCTCTAATAATTTAGACATAATTTGCATGCTCTTCTCCTTTTCACTTTCTAATGCCTAGATCCTAGTGTATATGTCCTTTGGCTCAAATACATTTCCGATGCACTATGCGATTCGTCGACAACTACGTTCACGAAGGACTTTCACCCTAAATGTATGACAAGTCGTCATACTTAAAAAGATGTCAAATTTGACATCTTAATCAACTAAATATTTTTCTAGTAATCTTACTACTTCAGCAATTAAATCATCACAAGTAGCACGATTAACTTTTTTATTTGTTTCCCGTAATCCTAGTAGTTCTCCACAAACCACTGATCCATGAGAATCTTCAAATTCTTTACACAAAGCTGCTACTTTTTCATTAACAAATTTTTTTTGTTTAACATCTGCTTCACCTTTACCATATTTAAGTCCTAAAGCCATAGCCCCACCAGTTAAAGTTCCGCAAATTTCTCTTGTCATCCCGACACCGCCACCAAAACCATAAGCAATAGTCATTGCCCTATCCATATCTAAATCAAATAAATCCACATATGCCCCAAGTACTGCCTGAGCGCAGTTATAACCTGAATGATGTAAAGCATATGCTTTTTTCACTCTTTCATCAATATTCATAATTTAGCCTCACTTTTATATAATTTAATTATAGTTTAGTGATAATTATAATCGATGTCAAGACATTAACAATTATGTATTCGTCTTGAATCTAACCCTTTAGAAAAAACTCACCATACAATAAATCATGATCAGAAAATGATGATTTTTTCAAACCACAATTCTTTAATTCAAAAAAATCTGCATAAAAAATATTATCAGGTGCTGCAAATTCGCAGAAAGTCTTGTATTTTTTATTCTCGTTGATACACTTTACCCCTTCCATTTTAAATTTATTGTTCATTTTAAATGAATTAAAATCACCAGCTAAGATGCTGTAACTGTTAAAATCAACATGCTTTTTTACATAATCCATTTGTTTAATACGATATTGATTATCCGCATAAGTTAAATGGGTATTATAAATATTAATTATCTGCTCATTAAAATAGAGCTTTGTTCTTGTAAGGATACGCGGTTCCCTTATTATGCTATTTGGTAATCGTTGAGCCATAACTTCTATTATAGAATATTTACTTAAGATTCCCAAACCATAGTAACCACTTAAAATCCACATGGTAGGATAAAAATAATAATAACAATATCCACTAGAATTTGCCATGATTTTTAGCATGTCAAAATTGCCTGAACGTAAAGAATTCTTATCTACCTCTTGCAAACAAATAATATCAAGTTTTAAATCAATAATATCCTTATTAAAACTTTTTAAATCATTTTTCCCATAATTTAAGGATTTTATATTATATGTTCCTATCCCCAAGGTATTAGTCTTTAAATTTTGAATCTTTTTTTGATCAACAAATTTATAACAATACTCATTAGTTAAGATGCTATAATAATAACGACCTGATATTATCATCAATAATATCTTAATTATTAATTTAAACTGTTTATTCATTTATTTACCTCAATTATTTACTAATTTATTATTGGATAAATTAGTAATTTTAATACAATCAAAATATTTATCTAACTTTCAAAATTCTAATCTGATTCAACTAAAAATAAAAAAGATATAGACAGTTAATTTGCCTATATCTATCTTATTTGCCCATTCCCAAATATTTTATATTTTGTTGATGTCATTTCCTGCAGTCCAATTGGGCCACGTGCATGTAATTTTTGAGTACTAATTCCAACTTCAGCGCCAAATCCAAATTCTCCACCATCAGTAAAACGAGTTGAAGCATTATGATAAACACAGGCAGAATCTAAAGAATCCATAAAATATCTAGCTGTATCTTCATTATCAGTAATAATACTTTCAGAATGTTTGGTTGAATAATCATAGATATGCTCAATCGCTTCATTGATATCATTCACAACTTTAATATTACAAATATAATCATCATATTCAGTAGCATAATTCTTGGTTGTTGCCTTATTGCCTTCTAGATATTTTAAAACTATTTCATCACCAAATATCTTAATTTTATCAAACCTTGGTTTTAATAACGTTAAAAATTCATTTGCAACACCTTGATGAACTAAAATAGTTTCAATCGCATTACAAACTGAAGGACGAGAAATTTTAGCATTAACTGCAACTTCAACAGCCATTTCTAAATCAGCTTCTTGATCAATGTATAGATGACAAATTCCTGCACCAGTTTCAATTACTGGGACAGTTGCATTATTTACAACATGTTGAATCAACCCTGCTCCCCCCCGAGGAACGACAACATCTATATAATTATTGGCTGTGATAACTTCAGTAACAACACTACGATCTGTTTTCTCAATCAAATTAACAACATTTTCAGGTAAAATATTTGTGATTGCCTCTTTGATTACCCTTACTAGAGCAATATTAGAATTAATCGCTTCTTTTCCGCCTTTTAGAATACAAACATTATTTGTCTTTATACAAATAGCAGCTATATCAACTGTAACATTAGGGCGAGATTCATAAATAGTAGCTACTGTTCCAATGGGAATACGAACTTGTTTAATGATTAAGCCATTTGGACGTTTTATCTCACGAACAACTTCACCAATGCAATCATGTAATCCAGCTACTTTTAAAACATCATTAGCAATACTTTCAATACGTGACCTAGTTAATAAAAGTCGATCAACCATTGCCTCACTGATTCCGTTTTCCTTGGCGCAAGCAACATCCTTCTTATTTTCGGCCACGATATAATCAATATTAGAAATCAAATTTTTACTAATAGCTTCTAAAGCTTTTATTTTAGTATCTTTATCAATATTTTGCATCTTTCGACAAGCTAGTTTAGCCTGTTTTAATTGTTCTTCTATCATTAATTTTTCACTCCTTCTACTAATACCAGGTTATTTGCGTGAACTACTTCATCATAATCTTTATAATGTAAAACATCCTCGATTTCACTAGTGTTCAATCCTTTAATCAATCTTATCTCATCACTTGAGTAATTTACCATTCCACGTGCTAACAGATTATCATTACCATCAACAATATCAATAATCTGCGAAATTAAAAAATTTCCTCTTACCTCAATAATTCCCTTAGGCAACAAACTTGAGTGGCATGTAACTAATGCTTTTTTAGCACCTTCATCAACAACGATTGTTCCTTTTGGCATACTTCGATACATAATCCAATGTTGTCTAGAATTAAGGAGTCTTCCAGGTTTACCATCAAAATAAGTACCCACATCTTTTCCTTCAATCAGATCAATCAAAACGTTTGGTTGGTTACCATTAACAATAGCCATATCACAGCCAAAGTCATTACAAACTTTAGCTGCTCTAATCTTAGTAATCATTCCTCCAGTTCCAACCTTGCTTGAAGCATCTTTTGCCATGCTTTCAATTTCTTTAGTAATCCCATCGACATTACGAATCAATCTTGCATTCTTATTCGTATGTGGATTATCATCATATAATCCATCAATATCACTGACTAGTACAACCATATCTGCATTAACAGCCGGTACTACCAGTGATGCTAATGTATCATTATCACCAACTTTAATTTCTTCGACCGCTAAAGTATCATTTTCATTAATAATTGGAACTACGTCATATTCAATCAATGCCTGCATTGCATTGTTAAAATTCATCAACCGCTTACGATCATCAAAATCATCATGATTTAATAAAATTTGTGCACATTTTAAATTAAATAAGCTAAATAAATCTTCATATATTTGCATTAATGAAGCCTGTCCAATAGCTGCCAGAGCTTGCTTTTGAGGAATAGTTTGCGGGCGACATTCAAGATTCATTACATGAACTCCAGCATTAATAGCACCACTGCTGACTAATGTAATACTTATCCCTTTACGCTTAATATATGCTATTTGTTGAATTAAATTTAAAATTTTCTCTTTATTAATATTCCCTTCATCATCACATAATGATGATGAACCTATTTTAATAATTAGATTTTTAATATTGCTTAAATCTCGCATTCTAACTTCCCCCTGTAATTATTTTCTTAATTATACAAGGTTTATCTCATCTTCTCAACAAAAAAGTGTTTAAGCATAAATTACTCAAACACTTTATCTATCGATTTCAACTTCATAAATATATTTAAATTCACCATTGACCTTTAGCATAAATTTATTACAAGTATACTCGATTTCAAAAACGTGAATGCACTTGTTTGCTAATATAGCTGTTTCACCAGTTAGAGCAATTTTTAAAGTTCCATTTTTATTCTATATAACAATTTTTTCATAATCAATATTTTGACCAACTAAAATTAGATATTTTTTTATTATTTATTCAATCATTATCAATATGTGCATTTTCTCAAAAATAAAAATCAGTATATACTAAAACTTTTTTAGTATTGTTATTGTGATTCTTTAGCCACTTTTAATAGATTATCACTCTTAACCTCTAAATCATAATCAAAATTATAATTATCCAAATTAGCAGCAAAGATTTCTAACCCCATTTCAATCAAAAAATCATAATAATACATATCATCGTTGTATATTGAAGATAATTTGTGCTTTGATTAAATAATATATATGTTTTATTTTCACAAATTTATACATGTACTTTTAAAATTACCAGATCTCGATAATTAAAATGTAGAATTGCCAGCCATTGACAACTATCATAAGTAATATTTTTCTTTTCTTGTGTTGAAACCAAATTCAACCATCTAATAACTCCTTATAACTCAATTCTAAAGCTTTTGCAAGTATTGGATATCGTGATAGCTCCCATTTGCTGATTATCTTGTCTGATACACATAATTTTTCTCCAAATTCTTTTTGTGTCAAACCTTTCTCTTTTCATAACTCCATCATGAAGGATCCGCATTTTTCATTATCTATATTGCTCATATCTTTCACTCCTTGAGCCTATACTACTATTAAAATTCTGATTATTCAATCAACCATCGGTAGAGTTTATATTTATGACAAAATTACTTATATATAAAACTAATCAGAATATTTAGCTTTTATTTTCTGATTAATTTCCAATTTTCAAAAATATAATCTTTTTTTGTTACAGTGTTTCTAACAATTCCAATAATTTATCAGCATGCATAACTGCTTTTTCTTTCATTTCAGCCATTTTTTCAGTATCATTTCTATTTTGATAAGATACTCCGCCTGTATAGACATATCCAAAGTAATCCAATCCACACAAATTGCACATTGCCTTTATCGGCGGGAGGAAATCTTCAATAGGATATTTCTGTGCCCCTTCATAACTATACATAAATTCTGGAGCACCAGTCGTAAAAGAAGCAATCAATTTCTTTCCTTTCAATTTATCACCGGTTGAACCGTGGGAAAAGCCATGCTGAAATGTTTCTTCAAGCCAGCGACTTAGTAATGAAGGCATAGCATACCAGAAAATAGGAAATTGCAAAACAATTATATCTGCATTTAAAAGTTTTTCTTGCTCTGCTTCAACATCAATTTGAAAATCTGAATAAAGTTTGTCTAAATAGACAAATTCAGCCTGTGGTAATTTATTTTCAAGCCTTTCTAATATTGCCTTATTTGCAACAGAATTATTTAAGTCTGTGTGTCCAGATACTACTAATATATTTTGCATAAGTCATTACTCCTTTTATTTCATTTTTTTAACCCAATCAGATAATTCATCTGCACTAACATTTTCGTCAAATCTTTGCCCTTTCATCAAACGAGCACCCTTGCATGAATTTTCTAAATAATCGTTTGTTTTTCCCATTCCGCTCATTCCAGATGTCGCAAATGGAATAATTGTTTTATCCCTTAAATCGTATTGTTCAAGAAAAGTATTGATGATTGTAGGAGCAATATACCACCAGATAGGAAATCCTAAATAGATTATGTCATATTCTCCCATATCACTTATTTTTTCTTTAACGGCTGGTCTGAACGATTTATCGTTCATTTCTACTGATGAACGGCTTTTAGGATTTGTCCAATTCAAATCAGCACTTGTGTAAGGTTGTTCTGGTACGATTTCAAACAAATTCCCCTGCACAACTTCATTTAATCTTTCTGCTACTTTTTTGGTTACACCACTTGCACTAAAATACGCTACTAAAGATTTACTCATTTTTACACTACTCCTTTTCATATTCTATTTGTGTTAATATAAAATTATCTGTTCTGAAAAAGTCTGGTGCTGTTGCACTTACCTTTTGATGAGCAACACTTTGAATAACTTTGTCAAAATCTTGTTTACTTTCTACATCAATCGTCATAGTAACAACATCACTTAGACCAATCCACCCTTTACTTTTTTCTACGATAATTTCTTTGATTTCCGGAAGTTCATTTTTCATGCTTCTCATCAATTCCATTTCTTTTTGGATTTCACTGTCAGTTACTCCCTCTTTGATTGTTGCAATAAAAATATGTCTTATCATTTTTCATCTCTCCTTTTTATTTCTGCCCGACATGAAACATTTTGAAAAATTTATCAATATCCTCTGCATTTTCGTGGTTCATAAATACATTTTCACCCAAGTCCAATTCTTCAATTTTTTTCATTTCTTCATCTGATAGTGAAAAATCAAATATATTAAAGTTTTCTTCCATTCTATTTTTATGAGTCGACTTAGGAATAGCGATTATTCCATTCTGAATTAGAAAACGTAATGCTACTTGCCCGATTGTTTTATTATGCTGTTTTGCAATTTTCATTAAAACTTCATTCTCAAAAATACCTTGACTACCTCTGGCAAATGGTGCCCATGCTTCCAATTTTGTTCCATATCTCTCTAAAAACTTTTTATCATTTTTATGCTGTTGGAAAACATGAGTTTCTAATTGATTTACCATAGGCTTAATTTCACTGAAAGTTGCTAAATCCATAAATCTGTCGAGGTAAAAATTAGACACTCCTATTGCCCTTACTTTTCCTAATTTATATGCTTCCTCTAAGGCTTTCCATGTTCCGTAATAGTCATTGAACGCCTGATGAATAAGAACTAAATCAATGTATTCTATCTGTAATTTTTTCAAAGACTCATGAAGCGAAGCCTTTGCCTTTTCATATCCAGCATTTTCAATCCAAATCTTTGTTGTAATAAATAATTCTTCTCTAGGTACACCACATTTTATGATTGCATTACCAACACCTTCTTCATTGTAATATGCTTGTGCTGTATCAATCAGTCTATATCCAGTTTTAATTGCTTCCAAAACGCAACGCTCTGTTTCCTCATTGCTCATTGTGAATGTTCCATATCCAAGTGCAGGCATTTTTACGCCATTGCTTAAAGTGATAAACTCCATTTTTTTCAACTCCTTTTCATTTACGCATTCTGTAATTCATGCCGTAAAAAATCTATTTCCTGTAATTGATTTTCTTTTACATGAATTTCTTCAAGAATTTTTCTACGTTTTTCGCTTACTATCTGTATTCGTTTTTCTTTTGTTGAAGTGCCTAAATGTGAAAGTCTAATATATAATTCAATTTCTGCATTTGTGAATCCCAAATCATTAAGGATTGTATTGTATTTTTCACCCCTCATGTAAAGGTTCAATTTTCCACCCCTTTCAAAGAAAATAGGTGCACCAAGATAGCGGGTTATCTTGTTACACCTATATTTTAAAGTTCATTCATTGATATGTCTAATGCTTATGTTGGATTAACAGAAATACAAATATTGAATTTCTATTTTAATTATGTTTATAGCGGTCTTTTATAAAACTGATAAAGGTATTTGTTGCCTTAGAATATGATTGACGGTCTTTCCATGCAAGTACAGAAGTTAATTCAAGTTTAGGTTCAAAAGGAATAAACTTCATGTCATCATAATAATTATCTAACTTCACACAGATAACTGCTCCTTTTTTCTCTTTGGCAACAATTACAGCATTATACAATAGATTATAATTTGCACATGATTCCATTTCTTTCGCAAAATCCCCTGACCAACTTGCCAACTCATGATGAACTGGCGTATCAAGGTGTATTGTTATAACCTTTGTGCCTACTAATTCACCAGGGTAGATTACCTGTTTCTTAGAAAGGGGATTATCTTTATGAATGAGAACGCCCCATTGTTCTTTTGTCCTCATACGGATAAAATCATACTTTACGACATTCACTGGTTCTAATAACAAGCCCAAGTCTAAAGTACCTTGTTCCATACGTTCCTTAATATTTTCGTTGTTTCCGCTATATAACTCAAATTGTACGAAAGGGTATATGTTTTGAAAATCAGTGATAAGTTTTGCGATTTCTTGTGCACTTCTCATTTCTCCACAGCCAATTGCAATGTTTCCTGATAATACATCAGTATCTTGTTTTAATTCCGCCTGTGCCTTATCTGCCAAATTCACGATTTCCTGTGCTCTACGGCGAAATAATAAGCCGTCATTTGTTAAGTATATACTATGATTACTCCTTTGAAACAATTTGACACCCAATTCTTCCTCTAGCTGCATAAGCTGCCTTGAAAGCGTAGGCTGTGTGATATGAAGAAGTTGTGAAGCTCTTGTTATATTTTCTTCTCTTGCAACCATTAAAAAATAATTTAAAACTCTAATATCCATTTCCCCACCTGCTTTTTGTTTCATTATAGAATAATAGAAATACATTTACAACATTTCTCTTATACCTATATTCATTTGCAAGCAGGTAAATACAGGTTATTCCTTAATATCCTTTTGTTTAGGAAACTCCACATTCCCATTTTGAAATTATTTTATCACTAATCCTCAATTAATCAGTCAGTTGTTTTGAGATGATTTTTCTCTGTCATCATAAATATACTATTTCTCCAATATTTTCATTTTATACCACATGATTATAATTTTAACTCATTCTATAAAATAATAAACACTTCATAGCATACTAATAAAATAAAAAGTTAGCAGTTTGTCATGATCTTAATTATTTCTTTATCTGTTTCTTTCATTCCTTCTTTACCAAGACGAGCAACATTACGAATCGTATTCTCTACACCTTTAACAACGATTCCATCACCGTCTTTGAATTCTTGACCATCTAAATACATCTTATATCCAAGAATACCAGCATCCACACTAGCTGCAATTTTTGCCGCACAAGAAGATTTTGCACCATCACAAATAATTCCTGAAGTTATTGCTAGTGAATTTACAATTGTGTGAGCAATGCATTCATAATCAGCACCATATAAATAAGCAATTCCACATCCAGCTGCACATCCGGCACTAACAGCCCCACAATAAGCAGATAAACGACCAATTCCATTTTTTTGATGAATCGCAATCAAATTTCCTAGTACTAAAGCACGGTATAACTTCTCATCATTAACATTTAGCTCTTTTGCATATTCAATGATTGGTAAAGAAACGGTCATTCCTTGATCGCCGCTTCCAGAGTTAATAACAACTGGCAATTCACACCCTGACATTCGTGCATCACTTCCTGCAGCGGCAAATGCCTTTGCACGAGTAATAATATCCTGTCCTGAATTTAATAAAACACTACCAATATTGGCGCCATAATTATTAGTTAATCCTTCTTTTGCAATGGCACTATTATAAGCAATTTGTCTTGAAATAATCTCTTTGACATCATTTAGATCAACAATATTGGCAAATTCCAAAATATCCTTAACGTTTAGGCTACAACGATCAATTACCATTTCATTATTACAAATTTTATTTTCTTTAGAGAATAAAACTCTATGATTTTTTTCAATTGATATAATATTAGTGTGTTGATCAACAATTCTGACCATGGCATAATTATCATCATCAAATAAAGTAATTTTAATATCTAAGATATGCTCCGTTTCTAATGGTCTTACTATAATACAATTATGCTCTAAATAATCTTTTATTTCCTTGATTTGATCTTTTTTTACATCAGCAATTACTTCCAATACCTTGTTCGCATTGCCAGCAATTATCCCTGCTGCTACTGCTGCTTCAATCCCTTTTAATCCGTTTGTATTAGGTACAATTACACTCTTAACATTTTTTATAATATTACCACTTATTTCAACTAGACAGCGTGTTGGAGTAGTTCCTAAAATATCACGGGCCTTACTAGCACAATAAGAAAGAGCAATTGGCTCTGTACACCCCATCGCCGGTACTAATTCCTCTTTTAAGATTTGTACATATGTCTGATATTTTATTTCATCAAGTACCATTTTTATGCCTCCTTCTATTGTAATTATAATCTTATCGTCTTTTTTTACTTTTTACAATAAACGTTTATAAAAATTACTCGATTTTATAGTTGTATACATGTATTTATACATGTTACAATGTAGAAAATAATTAAAAGGAGATTAATAATTACAATGAACTTAATTATACCTGAAAACTACGATCCAGTTTTGGATCTTCGTCAAACCCAGGAAGCAATTAAATATATTCGTGATACTTTCCAAAAAGAGATTGGACGCGCTCTACATTTATCAAGAATATCTGCTCCGCTATTCGTTCAAAAAAGTAGTGGTTTAAATGATAACTTAAATGGTTTCGAATCACCTGTCTCATTTACTATTAATGAAATACCTGGAGAACAAATTGAAGTAGTTCATTCACTAGCTAAATGGAAAAGAATGGCACTTAAAAAATACGGTTTTAAAATGCATGAAGGTTTATATACAAATATGAACGCCATTAGAAAAGATGAAGAAGTTGATAATTTACATTCTTATTACGTAGATCAATGGGATTGGGAAAAAGTGATCGCTAAAGAAGAACGTACTGAAGAAACTTTAAAACGTCATGTTAAAAAGATTTTTAAAGTAATCAAACATATGGAACATGAGGTATGGTATAAATATCCACATGCTGTAAACCGCCTTCCTGATAAAATTCATTTCTTTACATCTCAAGAATTAGAAGATCGTTACCCCGATTTAACTCCTAACGAAAGAGAAACAGCGATTTGTAAAGAATTAGGATGTGTTTTTGTAATGGGCGTAGGCTGTAAATTAAAAAGTGGAATTAAACATGATGGTCGGGCTCCTGACTATGATGATTGGAATTTAAATGGGGATATTTTATTCTGGTTTGAACCATTACAATGTGCATTAGAAATTTCTTCAATGGGAATTAGAGTCGATGAAGATACACTTGTAAAACAATTAGAAGCTGAAAATTGTTTAGATCGTCTTAAACTCCCTTATCATAGTCAAATCGTTAACAAAGAATTACCATACACAATTGGTGGTGGAATCGGGCAATCAAGACTATGTATGTTATTATTGAAAAAAGTTCATGTTGGAGAAGTTCAGGCAAGTATTTGGCCACAAGAAATGATTGATGAATGTACTAAACACAATATTAATTTACTATAAAAAACATTGGAAGATACTCCAATGTTTTTTAATTATGACGATAATAGTCACATAGGTATTCTTTTGCAGCAGCTTTACCAATTGATTTATCTACATCATTTCCAGTTAAATATATAATTGCATCATGCCATTCTTTCATACTATAATCATCAACATTTAAAGACAGAATTGCAGAATACAATACATCTTTACCAACATACCTTAAATCAGAAATAATCATACAATTTGTAATATTTCTTAATTGACCTAATAACTCTTCTTTTTCCACTTCTGTACCCCTCAATATCTTATTAAATATATATTATTTACCACATAACACGTATTATGTGGTATTTGATTAACAAGAACTATTCTTCTGAATATCATTTTACATCATTAAGTTAATTTTAACAAGGAATTTGAAATATTATTAACAGCATTTTTATGGGAATCTCGGACAATTATTTTCTTTTTTTCTAAAATATATATTTTTTAATATTTTTAAAAATTTATTCACACTTAAAAGAACCTCAAATTTTTAATTTTTTAAGGTTGTTTTTGCAGTGTTTATTTTTTATAGTAGTTTACCACATAATACGTGTTATGTGGTATTTGATTTTTATTTTAATTATTTTTTCGGTTAGAAAATACTAGATCCATCTGATCAAAATATCTTTTAAATTCACGACCACTTGACATTGTATAAATACGAGTAGTGTCCATACTTGAATGTCCTAATAAATCTGCTAAACGTGCAATATCTTTTTTTAAATTATAGTAAGTAACCGCAAAAAGATGACGTAAATTATGAGGATAAACTTTACTGCGCTCAACCTTAGCATCATCACACAAATCTTTCATCGCTTTCCAAATATTACTGCGATCTAACGGTCTTCCGCTTCTGGTTACAAATATTGCCCCATTTTCAATTTTATTTTTATGACAATATTTTAATAAGATTCTTTTTAGATCATCACTAAAAAAAATTTCTCTTACTTTTCCTTTATTATATATTTGCGCATACCCATCCTTAAGTGCTTGGACTGTAATGTATCGATGTTCGCTAACACGTATTCCAGTTGAGCAAATTGCTTGCAGTAAAACATATAGACGCTCGTTTTTTTGCTTTCGAGCAGCATTAACTAATCGTTTATATTCATCTTTTGATAGTTCTTTGCTTTCTTCTAAAAAAACTCTTTTTTGAATTTTTAGTTCTTTGATTTTACATTCTAGCCAACCATTATATTCAAAAAACTGATTTAATGCTGCAAGCATACTATTTATGCTAGTAGGCTTATATGATTTCATTAATTCTTCTTTATATAATTTAACTAATTCCTTGGTAACTTCCTTTTTATCCGCATATTGATAAAATTTTTCAATATCCCGTATATATTTAGTTATTGTTGCTAAACTTTTTTCTTCATCAATTAGATGATTTTTGTAATTAACGATTAATTTTTGATTTATTTCTCTTTTATTCATCTATAATAATCTCCTTAATCTCAATAATCTAATATAAAATAATAACATATACATCTCATATTATTAAATAAATCATATATATTATTGGATTTTTTACGAAAAATAAACAAACAAAAAGAAGAAGTAATTTATCTTTACATCTTCTTTATTCAAACATCTTTTTTTTACTTATATACCAGTCAACTACCTCTAATACACCATGTTCCTCATTAGAGGAAATTGTGTAATCCGCAATTTTCTTAATTGCTTCTTTCGCATTTGCCATGGCAAAACCATATGTAGCCTGCTCAAGCATCTCTAAATCATTACCACTATCTCCAAATGCCATTGTTTCGGCATCACTAATTTTCCAACGTTCCATTAACAGGTTAATTCCATGTGCTTTATTAATCCCAGGGATAATCAAATCAATTCCAAAATGTCCACAATCAACTGGTGTCATAATATGTCCGATCTTCTCTTTCAATTCTGTTAAAATCGTTTCAAAATTATCTTTTGAACAATGCAGATATATCTTAAAAATAGTATCATCAAAATCATCAAAGTTATCTACTTTAGCAAGACGATGATAGTAAAAGTTCATTGTATTATAAAAATCTTCATCTATGTATTTACTAATATAAGCACTTTTTCGACCACAGACAATTTTTTCTACTTCAGGATATTGATTAACTACCTTTAAAACTGTCTGAATATCCTCTTTTGCAAGTTTTGCAACAAAAACATCTTTTCCTTGATCAACGATATAAGCTCCGTTTTCAGCAATGAAAGCCAACTCGTTATGAATATCTGGAAAAAAAGATCTTAGTTGATAATATTGATTCCCACTAGCAACTACAAAATGAATTCCCTTTTCCTTCATAAATTCGTATTGCCTCGTAAATCGTTCTTGATCATATTCATTATTATTTGTTAAAAAAGTTCCATCCATATCTACTGCTATTAATTTTACATTCATATTTACATCCTTTCCATCTTTCGTTATAACGTGACGTATCTTTATATAACTTAGTATATATTGTTTATAAAAAGATTGTAGATTATTTCATAAAATGAAAAAATGACTGGAAACCAGTCATTTTCTACTATTTATTTAATTCGATTTTAGCAAGTTCTTTAGCTAAACCAATATAAGAAGCCGGTGTCATATCAACTAAAGTTTGACGATCTTGATCTGATAAGATATCCAGACTTTCAGCAAATTTTAGAATATCCTCTTTAGAAATACTTTTACCTCTTGTTAAAGCTTTTAAAGTATCATAAGCATCAGGTACTCCATACTTTCTTAACATTGTTTGAATTGGTTCTGCTAATACTTCCCATTTTTCATTTAAGTCACTAGCTAGTTTGTCTTTATTAACTACACACTTAGCCAACCCATTCATCGTTTCATTGATGGCTTGTAAAGAATACCCAAATGCTAAACCTAAATTTCTTTGGCTTGAAGAGTCTGATAAGTCTCTTTGCATTCTTGACTTAGGAAGTTTATTAGATAAAGCAATACAAATATTATTAGACATATCAATATTAGCTTCACTGTTTTCAAAGCGAATAGGATTTACTTTATGTGGCATAGTACTGCTTCCAACTTCACCTTTAACTGGAATTTGTTTAAAGTATTCCATTGAAATATACAGCCACATATCAACATCAAAATCGACTAATACATTATTGAAATGACGAATACCATCCAAAATATGACAAGTATAATCATGACTTTCAATTTGAGTAGTCAATGGGTTAAATGTTAAACCTAAGTACTCTTCAACAAATTTTTTTGCTAAAACTTGCCAATCTTCATTAGGGAAAGCCGTTAAAATAGCACTATAGTTACCTGTTGCACCATTGAACTTAGCTTTGATTTTAACTGCTTCAACATTTTCAATACTAGACAAAAAACGATAAGCATAAACTTTAAATTCTTTACCAATTGTTGTTGGTGTTGCAGGTTGTCCATGAGTATGCGCCAACATAGCATCATTACTATGTTCTTCAGCCCATTTATCAATGATAGCAGCAAATTCTTTAGCTTTTGGTAACCATACATCTTTTAATCCATATTTTAGCATGCAAGCATATGAAGTATTATTAATATCTTCAGATGTACAACCAATGTGAACAAAGCTTTGTAAATATCCAAATCCTAAAGCATCAACTTTTTCATCAATAAAATACTCCACTGCTTTAACATCATGGCGTGTTGTATTTTCAATTTCTTTAATTCGAGCAAAAGAGTCGTAATTAAACTCACTTGAAATAGTAGTAAGTTTATCCATATCTTGTAAATCAAATTTAGCTAAAACGTCACTTTCAACATTTTCAATTAAGAACTTTAGCCATTGAATCTCAACGAAAACTCTATATTTAACTAATGCATATTCAGAGAAATATTCTCCTAAAGCATCTTTAACACCTGAATAGCGACCATCTAATGGACACAGGGTTAGACATTCAAATTCTTGTTTTTCCATTCTATTTTCCACCTTTAAAATAATCTACACCAGCTTCAAATAATTTTTGGTCCATTTCACCATAAACATTTTTAAAGCGGTTTTCACCTTGACGCTCACTATGTCCCATCTTACCAATAACACGTCCATCTAGAGAAACAATTCCTTCAATCGCATACATTGAACCATTAGGGTTGTATGGTGTTTGCATTGTTACCTTACGATTAGGATCAACATATTGTGAGAACACTTGTCCATTTTCAAACAATTCTTCAATCACTTCCTCAGGAGCTACAAAACGCCCTTCTCCATGACTTACTGGAATTGTATGAATATCATCAACATTGACATATTTTAACCATGGTGATTTAACACTTCCAATACGCGTATCAACCATCTGAGAAACATGGCGACCAATTGTATTGAATGTTAATGTTGGATCATCTTTAGACATTTCTTGAATTTTACCATATGGTAATAATCCTAATTTAACTAATGCTTGGAATCCATTACAAATTCCGATCATTAAACCATCACGATTATCTAATAAATCCGTAATTGCTGCTTTTAAACGTGGATTCTTCAATACTGTGGCAATAAATTTACCAGAACCTTCAGGTTCATCGCCAGCACTAAAACCACCTGGTAACATTACAATATTAGCTTGTTTAATGGCAACTTCTAATTCATCAATTGAATCTTTAAGCATTTGTTCAGTCTTATTTCTAATTAAAACTAATTGAACTTTAGCTCCCGCTTTTTCAAAAGCACGTTTTGAATCATATTCGCAGTTAGTTCCTGGGAATACTGGAATAACAACTAGAGGTGTTTCTACTGTTACTTTTGGTTTAAGATCTGATCTTGTTTTACAAGCTGCCACTTTGATTTTACTAGTAGGTGCTTTTTCTCTTGTTGGATATACTTTTTCTAGAGGCGCTTTATTAATTGCATAAGCTTCATCTAATGAAATTGTTTCACCACCATAAGATAATAATTCACTATCATTAGTAGTTCCAACAATACGATAATTATCAAAGATACTTAAATCTTTTTCAGATTTAACCTCAATAATAATATTACCATAATCACGCACTATGTAGCTTTCAAGACTATTTTCATTATTAAAAGCTACTCCAACACCATTACCAAAAGCCATTTTACTAACGGCTTCAATAACACCACCATCTTTAACAGTATAAGCACTATAGATTTTCTTATCTTTCATTAATTCCATAATCGCATCGTATTGTTTTTGAAGATGATTAAAATCAAATATATGATATTGATCTTTATTAATAATAATTTCAGCTAAAACATGACCAGTTTCTTTAATTTCAGGTGTCATGATATCATTAACATCTCCACTTGTAATAGCAAAAGAAACTAGAGTTGGTGGTACATGTAAATCTTCAAAAGATCCTGACATACTGTCTTTTCCACCAATTGAAGCTAATTTTAACGCACTTTGAACACGGTATGCCCCTAATAAAGCAGCCGTTGGTTTTCCCCAAGTAATTGGGTTGTCTAGAAGTTTCTCAAAGTATTCTTGGAATGAAAATCTAATTGTATGATAATTTCCACCCATAGCCACAATCTTCGCTACCGATTCAACAATTGCATACATTGCTCCGTGATATGGTGACCATTTTGAAATCAATGGATTATAACCATAAGTCATAACTGAAGCTGTTGTTGTCTCTTTTCCTAACACTGGAATCAATGCTGCCATTCCTTCAGTTTCAGTATGATATTTAATTCCACCAAATGGTGATAATACTGTTCCATTACCAATTGAAGAGTCAAATCTTTCAATTAACCCTTTTTGTGAAGCAACACTTAATTTTGATAAAGTTTCTTTCACAGTTTCAACAAAACTAGTTTGTGACTGTTTATCAAAAGGTGTCTTTTCAAAATCTGGTAAAGTGATCTTAACATCTTGATAACGTTTAGCGCCTGCAGCATCAAGAAAATCACGAGAAATATTAACAATATCTTCACCCATATGTTTCATTACTAATCTGTTTTGATCAGTAACCACTGCAACTTGAACTACTTCTAGGTTTTCTTTAGCACACTCAGCTTTAATGAAATCCGCATCTTTTTCATCAATTACAATAGCCATTCGTTCTTGTGATTCAGAAATAGCTAACTCTGTTCCTGTTAACCCTTCATATTTTTTCAAGACTGCATCTAAATCGATTACTAATCCTGGAGCTAATTCACCAACGGCAACACAAACACCACCAGCTCCAAAGTCATTACAACGAACCACTTTTTCACTAACTTCTTTATTTCTAAATAAACGTTGAATTTTTCTTTCTTCAACCGGGTTTCCTTTTTGAACTTCAGCCCCAGCTGTTTCAATTGATTTAACATCGTGAGATTTAGAAGAACCTGTCGCTCCTCCAATACCATCACGTCCAGTACGACCACCAATCAATAAAACTATATGATCTTTTAAAGGTTCTAGACGTTTTACTTGTTCTTTTGGTGCCGCTGCAACAACTGCTCCTAATTCCATTCTTTTAGCTACATATCCGTCATCATAAATTTCATGAACATAACCTGTAGTTAACCCAATTTGGTTACCATAAGAGGAAAAACCATGGGCAGATTCTTGACACAATTTACGTTGAGGTAACTTACCAGCCATTGTTTCTGCTAATGATTTACGAGGATCTCCAGCCCCTGTAATCCGCATACTTTGATATACATAAGCGCGACCAGATAACGGATCCCGGATTGCTCCACCTAAACAAGTAGCAGCTCCACCAAATGGCTCAATTTCAGTTGGATGGTTATGTGTTTCATTTTTAAACATTAATAACCATTGCTCATCACCATCAGTTGTATGTACCGTAATCTCAACTGAGCAGGCATTAATTTCTTCAGATACTTCCAAATCATCTAAATAACCAGTTTTACGTAACTCTTTCATTGAGATTGTGGCTAAATCCATCAATGTTAAAGGTCGTTTTGTATCAATACCATAAACTAAATGACGACTAGTTTTATAATCCTCAATATCCTTTTCTAAGATCTCTTTAAAAGCTCCATTTTCAATATCTAAATCTGTAATAACTGTTGCAAATGTTGTATGCCGGCAGTGATCAGACCAATAAGTATCTAATACTTTTAATTCAGCTTCAGTAGGATCTCTTTTTTCTTCATTTTTAAAATAATCTTGAGTTACTTTTAAATCTTCATAGTTCATAGCCATACCATTGTCAGTTAAGAACTTTTCAAGACCGGTTTTATCTAATTCATTAAACCCATTAATTGTAGGCACCGGTTTAATTTCTGGAGCAACATCATTTAAATCAGCTGGTTTTTCTAAACTAGCAAGACGCTGATCAACAGGATTAATCAAGAAGCTTTGAATCTTCGTCAAAATTTCATCTTTATCGCCTTTAAAAGTAATGGCAAATACCCGTGCACATTTAACTTTAGCACTACTATTCCCTGTTAAAATAGCAAAGCATTGTTCACATGAATCTGCTCTTTGATCATATTGACCAGGTAAAAATTCGATTGCAAAAACTACTTCTTGATTATTAGTAGGAAATTCTTCTTGATAAACATCGTCGACCATTGGTTCAGCCAAGATAGTGTTGATTCCTTGTTTTAAAATGCCATCACTAACTCCTTGAACATCATAACGGTTGATAATTCTTAAGGTATCAATTTCTAACCCTAATTGTTCAATTAAATTATGTTTAATTTCGTTTGCTTCTGTTGCATACGCTGTTCTTTTTTCAACGTAAATACGCTTTACATCACTCATTTTCATCCCCCTATCTAAGTCCGATATCACTTCGGTAATATTTGCCTTCAAAATCAATCTTTTTTGCTACCGCATAAACTTTTTCACGAACCTCATCTAATGAAACTCCTGTAGCACAAATATTTAAGACCCGACCACCATTAGTAACTAATTTTCCATCTTTGATTGCTGTCCCCGCATGGAAAACAACACAGTCATCACAGTCATCAATATTCTCTATTTCAATTCCTTTTTGATAATTACCTGGATATCCTCCACTTGAAAGAACTAAACAAGCAACGTGTTGATCATTCCATTTAACTTCAACATCTTTTAAAGTTTTTGTAGCACAACCAACCATGATATCATATAGATCACTATCTAAGCGAAGCATAATTGATTGTGTTTCAGGATCACCAAAACGAACATTAAATTCTAATACTTTCGCTTTACCATCTTCAATCATTAAACCAATAAATACAACGCCGCGATAGTCCATATTATCATCTTTTAATCCTTGCATAAAAGGATCAAGAATATCTCTTTTAATTACCTCATCCATACCTTCTGGCATAAATGGATTTGGTGAAACAGTTCCCATACCACCAGTATTAGGACCCTTATTCCCATCAAAAATTTGTTTATGATCTTTAGCACTTACCATTGGAACAATTGTTTCTCCATCTGTAAAACAAAGAAGTGAACATTCAAATCCGGTTAAAAATTCTTCTAAAACAACTTTACTTCCTGCTCCATCAAGACTTCCGTCAATCATCATTTCTTTTAAAGTTACAGTAGCATCTTCATGGTTGTCAACAATAACGACTCCTTTTCCTGCTGCTAAACCATCAGCCTTAATAACTAACGGATAATCAAATTCGCTAATTGCTTTAACGGCTTCATCATAACTATTAACTTCTTTATATTTAGCAGTTGGAATACTGTGTCTAATCATAAAGTCTTTTGAAAAAGCTTTACTACCTTCCAATGTAGCTGCATGTTTAGTTGGTCCAAAAGCCATTAACCCGGCTGCCTCTAAATCATTTGCTAGACCATTACAAAGTGGTACCTCTGGTCCTATAACAGTTAAATCAATTTGATGTTCTTTAGCAAAATTAACGATCATTTCATTATCTTCAACCTTACCATCAATACACTCACCAATTTTAGCAATTCCCGGATTCCCTGGAATCGCATAGATTTTATCTACCTTACTGCTTTGATTCAATTTATACGCAATGGCGTGTTCACGACCACCACTACCAATTACAAGTACTTTCATATATTCTAGGCCTTTCTATTAATGTCTAAAATGTCTGTATCCAGTAAATACCATTGGGATACCTTTCTCATTACAGAAATCAATTGAATCTTGATCTCGAACCGATCCCCCTGGTTGGACGATTGCTCCAATTCCAGCTTTATATGCTACCTCAGCACAATCGCTAAATGGGAAAAAGGCATCACTAGCAAGAACTGCACCTTTAAAATCTTTATCTTTATTATTGATAATCGCATTTTCTAAAGCCCAGATTCTTGATGTTTGTCCACCACCAACAGCCAATGTAACACCATCTTTAACGATACAAATAGCATTTGACTTTACAAATTTAACGACCCGCATACCAAATTCCATATCTTTAAGTTGAGCTTCTGTAGGTTTGGCAGTTGTTACACAATTCATTTCTTTAATCATTTCAGTATTGATATCTTGAACTAAAACTTTACCCTCTAAATATTTAATATCATATTTAGCTTCACGCGCATATAGATTTTTAAGTTTTAAGATTCGTAAATTTTTCTTTTTCTTCAATACTTCTAAAGCATCATCATCAAAGTCAGGTGCAGCTACGATTTCTAAGAAGATCTTATGCATTTCTTCAGCCGTTTTTTTATCGATTTTATAATTTACTGCTACAATTCCGCCAAAAATACTTTGAGGATCAGCCTCATAAGCTTTCATATAAGAATCATAACCATCTTTGCCAATCGCTACCCCACAAGGAGTTGAATGTTTAATCGCAGCTGTAACAATTTGATCTTTAAATTCACGTACTACGGCAATAGCACCATATAAATCATTAACATTGTTGAAAGAAATTTCTTTACCGTGTAATTGTTCATAATCCAATAAAGTTTCTTGCACAAATGGATCAACATAGCCGTTAGCTCTTTGTTGAGAATTTTCACCATAACGCAAATGTTCCGTTTTCTTTAAGGAAATGTTTAAAGTATCTGGGAAATCATCCCCTACAACACCTGCAAAATAACGAGAAATCATCGCATCATAAGCGCCAGTAGTTGAAAATGCTTTATATGCAAGATTTAATCTAAAATCAAAATCATCAGTTTTATCTTTGATTGCAGTTAAGACGTTATCATAATCAGCAGGATCGGTAACGATTAAAACATCTTTAAAATTCTTTGCTGCTGAACGAATCATCGATGGTCCCCCAATATCGATATTTTCAATCATATCTTCCATCGGTTTACCAGCTTTTAACGCTTTTTCAAATTCATATAAATTAACACAAACCACATCAATTGGTTGGATGTCCATTTTTTTAACTGTGTCAACGTGTTCTTGAAGATCACGACGGAATAATAATCCCCCATGAACTTTTGGATGTAAAGTTTTAACTCGACCATCTAAGATTTCAGGAAATCCGGTTACATCATCAATTGCAATACATGGTACATTTTCTGCTTGTAATTTAGCCATCGTTCCCCCAGTGGAAACAATTTCAAAACCTAAATCTACTAGGCCTTTACAAAAATCAACGATACCATCTTTATTAGTAACACTAACTAATGCTCTTTTCATTTTAAATCACCTTAGCCCTTTCATTTTCAACAATAATTTTACCATCACAAAATAAAGCAACTGCTTTAGGTAAAATGCGATGTTCAATTTCTAATACCCGTGCTTGGATATCTTCAGCATTATCTAAATCATCAATATTGCACGCCTCTTGAAGAATAATCGGTCCTCCGTCAACCTCACTACTAACAAAATGAACTGTTGCACCAGTCACTTTTACCCCTCGCGCTAAAACTTTTTCATGAACATGCATTCCATAATGCCCTGGTCCACAAAATGATGGAATCAATGAAGGATGAATATTAATAATTTTATTAGGATAAGCATCAATCAATACATCCGTAAGGATCGCTAAATATCCCGCTAAAACAACTAGACCAACATTGCGTTCTTTTAACATTTTAACAATTAATTCATCATCTTTACGCACTACAGCAGTTTCAATTCCTGCCTGTCTTGCACGTTCAAGTCCATATGCATTCTTACGATTAGAAATAACGATTGCAATTTCACCATTGATGCTGTTATTTTTAACAGCATCAATGACCGATTGCAAGTCTGTTCCTCCCCCAGAAACAAAGACAGCAATTTTTAGCATAATTGCACTCCTTTGTCACCTGCTTCAATACTTCCAATAATATAACATTCATCACCTGCTGCTTTAATTGCCGCCATACTAGTTTCAATATCAGCTGGATCTAACGCAATGACCATACCTAATCCCATGTTAAATGTGTTATACATCATTTCCTCTGCAATATCACCTTTTTTAGCAATCAGATCAAAAATTGCGGGTACTTTATAGCTATCTTTTTTAATAACTGCTTTTACTCCATCGGGTAACATTCTTGGGATATTTTCATCAAAACCACCACCAGTTATATGAGAGCAGCCTTTTATTCTTACCCCAGCATCTTTAACATTTTTTAATGCTTTTACATAAATTCTAGTTGGTGCAATTAGGGCTTCGCCTAATGTTTTTCCAAGTTCATCATAATATGTATCTAAGGTTTCTTTATTCATCTCAAATACGTTTCGAACTAATGAGAATCCATTACTATGAACTCCACTTGAAGCAATTCCCACTAAAACATCACCTGGTTTAATGTTTTCACCATTAATAATATCTTTTTTATCAACCACCCCGACTGCAAAACCAGCTAGATCATAGTCGTCTTCAGGCATTAATCCAGGATGTTCCGCTGTTTCACCACCAACTAAAGCACAACCAGATTGTTTACAGCCTTCAGCAACCCCACTTACGATCGTCGCAATTTTTTCCGGATAGTTTTTTCCACACGCAATATAATCAAGGAAGAACAATGGTTCTCCACCTGAACAGGCAATATCATTAACACACATTGCAACTGCATCAATACCAATTGTATCATGTTTATCCATTACAAAAGCAAGTTTTACTTTTGTTCCGCATCCATCAGTTCCTGATAAAAGAACAGGTTCATCCATATCTTTGATTGCACTTAAATCAAATGCTCCTGCAAAACCACCAAGACCACCTAAAACCTCCGGACGCATTGTTTCCTTAACGTGTTTTTTCATTAATTCAACTGATTTGTATCCTGCTTCAATATCTACTCCAGCCTTTTTGTAATCCATTTTTTAATCTCCTTTATTATTTTTGCATTCTTGCTAATACTGCTTTATAAGTTTCGATTAAATCACCAATATCTTGTCTAAATACATCTTTATCGTATTTTTGATTAGTTTCAACATCCCATAAACGACAAGAATCTGGAGAAATTTCATCAGCTAACAAGATTTGACCATCAGGTGTTTTCCCAAATTCAATTTTAAAATCAACTAATTTTAAATTTAAGCTTAAGAAAAATTCCTTTAATAATTCATTTATTTTTAATGTTTCTTGTTTAATAAAATTATATTCTTCTCTTGTACATAGTTTTAAGGCAACTGCGTGATCTTCATTAATCAATGGATCACCATAATCATCATTTTTATAACTTAATTCAAAAATTGGTTCGTCTAAAACGATTCCTTCAGGAGCTCCTAATCTTTTACAAAAAGACCCTGTTGTAATATTTCTAATAATTACTTCTAATGGGAAGATATCAACTTTTTTTACTAAAATATCTCGTTCATTTAATTTCTTGATCATATGAGTTTTAATTCCTGCTTCTTCTAACATATCAAAGATAATGCAAGAAATTGTATTGTTTAAAACTCCCTTACCTTCAAACTGATCATGTTTTACACCATTTCCAGCAGTTGCGTCATCTTTATAATGAATCAAATATTCATCTTCTTTATCTGTTTTGTAAACTTGTTTTGCTTTTCCTTCATATAATAATTCTGCCATTTTGATTTCTCCTCTTATCTTTTATTTATATTTTGCAATAACTTCTTCATTAGCACTCATTGCTTGCTTTTCCATATCTTTACGATATGCTAATAACTTTTCTTTAATCTTATCATGTTTGATTGCCATGATTTGTAACGCCAAATATGCAGCGTTCTTGCTCCCGTTAATTGCCACAGTAGCCACAGGAATTCCTGAAGGCATTTGAACGATTGATAGTAACGCATCCATACCATCTAATGTAGCCCCGCTAATTGGTACCCCGATAACTGGCAATACTGTTTGAGAAGCGACAACTCCAGGTAAAGCTGCTGCCATTCCAGCCGCTGTAATAATTACTTCGGTTCCATCAGTTTCTGTTTCTTTAATAAATGTACTTAATCCTAAATGTGCCCGATGAGCTGAAAGACATCTTACATTTACTTCAACACCATAGTCTTTCAAAATTCCAATTGCTGGTTCAACCTTACTTAAATCGCTTGTAGAACCCATAATAATTGCTACTTTCATAATTTCTTCCTTTCTTTTTAAACCACTAAAAGTGACAATGAGTCACTTTTAGAATAAGCCTACTATCTTACCATCTTTATCAATGTCCATATTAACCGCTGCCGGACGTTTTGGTAATCCTGGCATTCTCATAATACTTCCAGAGATAGCTACTAAAAATCCTGCTCCAGCAGATGGGATAAGATCATTAATCTTAATCGTAAATCCGCTAGGGCGACCAAGCAGCGTCGGTTGATCAGATAAAGAGTATTGGGTCTTAGCTACACAGATTGGTAAATCAGCTAATCCTTGTGCTTCGTACTTTTTCATCTTTGTTAATACTTTTTTATCAAACGCTACTCCGTCAGCACCATAGATTTCTTTCGCGATAGTTTCAATTTTTTCTTTGATTGATAAATTTAAATCATATAATGGTTGATAATTAGCTTCTTTAGTATCTAAGATTTCTAATAGTTTTTCAGCAAGCTCGATTCCCCCATCAGCACCTTTTTCCCATACTTTAGAAATAGCTACATCAACACCCATTTTATTACATGTATCTTTTAATAATTGCAACTCTGCTTCACTATCAGTTGGAAAAGCATTGATTGCTACCACTGAAGGCAGGTTATATTTCGCAATATTTTCAATATGTTTTTCTAAATTTTTAATTCCTTTTGCTAAAGCTTCAAGATTTTCTGTGCCTAACTCTTTTTTATCAACACCACCATGCATTTTTAGCGCTCTAACAGTTGCAACGATCACAACTGCTTGAGGATCAAGATTAGCTTGACGACATTTTATATCTAAGAATTTTTCTGCTCCTAAATCAGCACCAAATCCTGCTTCTGTAATTGCATAATCACCTAATTTAATAGCTAATTTAGTTGCCATCACTGAGTTACATCCATGAGCAATATTAGCAAACGGTCCCCCATGAACAAAGACCGGCGTATGATCTAATGTTTGTACTAAGTTTGGTTTAATTGCGTCTTTTAATAATAAAGTAACTGCACCAGTTGCTTCAATATCATTTACTGTGACTGGATTTCCAGCATAGTCATAAGCAACGATCATTTTACCTGCTCGTTCTTTTAAATCTTCAAGGCTCGTTGCCAAACATAAAATTGCCATTACTTCACTAGCGACAGTAATATCAAAACCGTCTTCTCGAGGCATTCCATTGACTTTTCCGCCAAGACCACAGATAGTATTACGTAAAGCGCGATCATTTAAATCAACAACTCTTCTCCAAACAATATTACGTACATCGATATTTAGAGGATTTCCCTGATGAATAGAGTTATCAAGCATTGCCGCAATAAGATTATTAGCAGCAGTGATTGCATGGATATCACCAGTAAAATGTAAATTAATATCTTCCATTGGAACTACTTGTGCATATCCTCCACCGGCAGCTCCACCTTTGATCCCAAAACATGGCCCTAAAGATGGTTCTCTCATTGCCACAACTGATTTTTTTCCTAACTTATTTAAGGCTTGAGACAATCCGATCATCGTTGTCGTCTTACCTTCCCCAGCTGGAGTAGGATTAATTGCAGTAACCAAGATCAATTTTCCATCAGGATTGTTTTCCAGCCGATTAATCGCCTCAAGTGCAATCTTGGCTTTATACTTACCATATAATTCTAAATCATCATCTTCTAAACCAACCTTTTTAGCAATCTCACTAATTGGTTTCATCTTTGCACTTTGTGCAATTTCAACATCAGTTAACATAACGCCACCCTTTCAAATATAATTTTTAAATAAACATTCTAAGGTCACCAATAATCAAAACAAAAATACACCTAATTTATATCATATTTCGGCTTTTTTCTCAACCAGTACAGTTGTTTTAAAACCACTCTTTTCGCCCTCAAAACAAGCAATTTGACCAAAGAATTAAAAAAGAGCCTACACTCGTCCAGACTCTTGCCCAGACGGTCGGCTCTTACATGATTATACTCCCTGTGGTTAATTCCACTTCCGTCAGTCGTATAACTATTTGCATGATATCATTTATTGATTCAAGATTCAAGCATTTACAAAAAAATTGTCGCATTTTAAACTCAACAAAAATAATTGATAATAAAAATAATTACTAACGGAATTATCATTATAAACAACTCTTTGATTAAAATAGCATCATCACGGCTTTCTAACTTATCTTTGATGGTCTGTTCTGTATCAATTTGACGAGTTGGATAACCAACAAAACCACCACAACAAAAAGCTAAAACACCAATAAAAATAAATAAACAGATAATATTTAAAGTACCTTTACTGATACTATTAGCAAAACGGCTTCCCAATAACCCAACCAAGAAAACAATATAACCACTATAAAGAAAATATACTAATTTGCGCTTCATAATTATCACCTTCTATGTTAATTATAAAGATAATATAATGAGATTACAAATATTATATATATTATTTTATAATAAAAGATGGTTTTATCCCATCTTCTAGTAACTATATTTTTGTATTTTAGTTAGTACTCTCTCTTTTTCATTACCTTCTAAAATTATTGGCTGATAATTATTTCGTCCTTTAACCGAGGTAACTGAACAAGGAATAATTTCGTGACTATCTCCAGTATAAACACCGTCAGTGAAATTCATTGTAATTGAGTAAATCATTGAATCTGTATCACTAGGATTGCGATTTCCACCAAAACAAAAGTTTCCTAATGAATAAACGATTTGTTTTCCATTATATTCTTCTGTTCCTTGAACAACATGCGGATGTGAACCCATAACTAAATCCGCACCACTATCTATTGAAAATTTTGCTAACTCACGCTGATCACTATTCGCATAGTATTCCCGCTCAATTCCCCAGTGATAAAAAACAACTACGGCATTAGCTCCCTGGTTATTTTTCAAGTCATTGATTGCTGCTTTAATTGTTGCACGCCCTTTTTCGTTATTCATTGATAAAGACATTGAACGATACCCCAAAAAGCCAATTTTAATTCCTTTAATTTCCTTGACACATGACGTTTCATAGCCAAAATAGCCAATTCCCTTTTCATCAAGTACTTGCTTAGTATCCGTCATCCCTTGTTCATAATAATCTTCTGAATGATTATTGGCAATAGAAACCAGCTCAACACTACCGCTAGTTAAAATATTAACATATTCTTTTGGTCCGCTAAAAGGAAACTGTTTTTCTACATGTGAAGTCGCACTTGTCAATGGGCCTTCAAGATTAACAATTGTAAGGTCATCATTTTCGAAAACATTTTTGACATTCTTAAAAAAATATGTAGCATCATTTCCCTGTTTGGCATACTCTTGATTAAACGATCCATCATAAGCTTGTCCTGCATAATTTCCCAATGTACAATCCCCTGCAAAATTTAATTTAATACTAGTATTGACAGGCTCTTTTTCTTCTGTTTTTTCTTCTTTCTTGACTGTTTCTTCTTTTTTATTCTTTTGATTCGATGATGAGCAGCCAACCACTAAAAATAACATCATCAAACAAATTAATATTTTCTTCATCTTTGCTGCACTCCTTTGTCCATTAGTATATCATATAATTAGATTCTTTTACATTAGATAAAACTTTGTTATAATACATCTTGGGAAGTGAAAACAATGATAAAAGAAATAAACAATAAAATGGATTATGATCACCTTTTAACTGAAAGTGATCCTAATATTAATTTAGTTAGAGATTACCTAGAAAATGGTGCTCTGTATGGCTTTTATTTAAAAGACGAACCAGTTTCATTCATTGCAGTAGAAATAATTGATGGCGAAGTTGAAATCAAAAATCTCCTTACATTAAGTGAACATCGTGGTCACGGCTATGCCAAAGCATTAATCAAATTTATTGAAGAAACGTACAATTCATATGATACTTTTCTAGTTGGTACTGCAAATTCCAGTCTTGAAAATATCACTTTTTATACACGTTTAGGATATGTTTATAGTCATCGGATTGAAAATTTCTTTATTGACTATTATCCTAATAAGATAATTGAAAACGGAATGCAGGCAACCGATTTAATGTATTTTAAAAAAAGTCGACAAGGCTTAAATTAAGAGCAAAGACATATTTGATATAATTATCTTTAAATAGCCAAAGCAAATAACCAAAATCTATTTAAGAGGGAATCATATCATCTAAACACTTTGCTTTTTATTTATTATGATGTTTTTAAATCATTATCTATGTTAGAATATTAATATAAGGCTGGTGAGAAAGATGATTGAACTTCCTGAAGCATATGCAATTGCTGATGACTTGGAAAAAGAAATACTTGGTAAGACTATAATTGATCTCGGGGGTAACTACACTGATCATAAATTTACTTTTTATGAAGGAAATCCTAATTCATACAAGGAATTATTAGTTGGTAAAAAAGTAACAGGTATTATTAAGCGAAATTACTATGTTGAAATAGTAATTGAGAATTACCGTTTAACCTTTCGTGACGGCGCTAATATTCGCTACTACCAAAAACCAACTAAATTAAAAAAAAGCAAATTACTAATTACTTTTGCTGATCAAAGTTTCATCAATGTAACAACATCAATGTATTGTTTTATTGGACTTTTTGATCAAATAACAGGATCAAATAATGAATATTATCAAATAGAATTAACCAGTATTGGTCCTTTAGATCAAGAATTTACTCTTAATTACTTTAAAACATTAATTACTGATGAAACTGAAAAACTCAGTATTAAAGCCTTTTTAGCAACTAAGCAAAGAATTTTAGGAATTGGTAATGGTGTTGCTCAAGATATTATGTTTAATGCCAAACTCTTTCCCAAACGAAGGATTAAGACATTAAATGAACAAGATATAAAAAATTTATATGATGCGATTATTAGAACTCTAACAAAGATGGTCGAAAACCACGGTCGAGACAGTGAAAAAGATATATACGGAAATCCTGGTGGCTACAAAACTATCTTATGCGCTAAATCTTATAAAAGTGGTTGCCCAATCTGTCACTGTGAAATAAAAAAAGAACAATATCTAGGTGGTAGTATCTATTATTGTCCTAATTGTCAAAAATAAAAAAGTAAGATAGAAATTAATCCAAGGGCTGTCAGGTAGATACACAAAACAAATAAAATTTTTAACCCGGCTAACTTAGTGATATGCTCCCACCTCCATAGATACCCATTTGGTTATTTCGTGTGTCTACTTTAGTGGAATCATCATATCATGTTTTCATTTACTTTTTTATCTTTCTGTTTAAATCAAAATAAAAACCTGTTTATTTTCAATCAGTTATAGCATTCATCTAATCATTTGAACTTAAATCTTTTATCTTCCATAAAGGATTTTCGTGAAGGATTTCCTTCAACTCGAAAAATCCTTTTATTTTTCACATCATATATGACCGACCAAACTGTATCCTTTCCTGTTTTTCGATCGTACTGACAAATATAACCATACCTACCTGATAATAAAGCAGCCGCATCATTAAAATCGTTGATTTTATCAGTTAAAATCGCTTCTTTGATAGTTTGATAGCGCTTTTGAGCTTGCCAATTATCAATAAGATGATTATTATATTCCCGCATTGCTTCACTGAAGAACCAGTTAGTTGCAAAAGCATTCTGATTATTTCTATTGATTTTAATTTGTTTACTATTGCACTCAATCAATGCAATATCACCACCAGTATCAACCAGTGTAAAAGTTTGACTTGAAGCAATCGGCAATGTATTCAACAATTGAATTACTTCATCAACTGTTTTACACTTCTCCAAAAATAGCCGCAGCATCATTCCGGCATTTAGCCCCAGTTGTTTTACAGTCGGATAAACAGCAGTTAATCCAATTGCTAAACCATACTCGTTGATACCATCTTCCATCTCAACGCACGCTGTAGTGTTGCCATTAAACGCATATGAATCATTAGTAAATTGATATATACAATTAGTATACAGTTTTTCAATTTTTGTTAAAAAATCACTATTTCGTCCAAATAAGATTTCATTTTCATTTCTAAAAGCAAAACAAGAACAATGTACTTCTGGAACAATGCAGTACATACTCAACAAAACAGCACAAATACTTTTAAATGAACATTTTTGTCCATCAGCAATTCCCCTTATTTCTTCAATAATCTCTGGGAAAAATTTTTGATAAATCGGTAAACATTGTAAAGCAAAATCATAGTGCTCTAAAGTAATTTCAAAGGGTACATTAGTTAAAAACAGTTGCTTATGTTTTAATAAATTTTTCCCCCACTTAAATCCAATCTGATAATGTTCTCCTTTAAATCTTGAATGATACATAATTTTTCGCTCCTTTTTATAAGAGCCACCGGTAACTCATAATCCAAGCATAAATCAATAAAATTTTATTGTCAATGAATTAAATTTATTAAATCAATTACCCGTTTTACTTATTAAAAATCATGAAATTATCTATTTAAAGGCAAATATAATCCCTCCTATGATAAAAAGAGATAGCGGAGCAATTAAAAACTAAAATCAAAATAACTAACGTACATTTAGGAAAACTACTATTTATTAAAGACTTTAATATAAATAATTTATTTCCTCTTCTCCCCTTTTCAGTATTATTTATATAAGTATGAAGCTTATCAATCTGTTGAGAAATTTCGCTACCTCAAGGGTTATCCAAGCCATATTTTTTTGCTATTTAGACATATTATTATCAAAATATTTTTCAAGCTCAGACAAATTTTGATATTGGGTAAAAATACCGTTCAAATTGAGCGGATCTTCGATTATGATATCCTTATCTTTTAAAATAGCAAAGATTTCATGAATATTATCTAGAGAAATACTCTCAAATAAATGACAACTATATTCAGCATATATATCCAAATCTATATAAATACCGTGATAATAATCCAATATGTGACCACATTGCAAATAGCAAATACCCATGATCGCCAGCTAACGCCGGAATATAAGTTCTGGAACATATCGAAAAAACCACTCTCTTGATATCCTGATAATTATATTTGGCAATCCTTTCTTATGTTCTCCCTAATCATTATTTCTTCATTTGAGAAAAGAACGTGTACTTTATTTTCAATGTCTACTGGAATTTTTAAATAACCTAAAAAGCTTTCTTGCGTGATAAGTTTTTTTCAATTAAATCAATGATTCTCTGCTTTTTACCTATCTCTTTTAATAAATATTCTTTTTTCTGATTCAAACATGTATTTAAAGAAATTTCATTGTTAAATATACGTCTGATGTCTGTAATTGAAAGATCAAAAGAGCGCAACATAATAATATTTTTTATTATTCGAATATCTTCATGACTATAATTACGATAACCATTATCATCACGTGATGGCGAAATTAATTCCTCCTTTTCATAATAACGTAAGGTATCCTTTGTAGTCCCCAATAATTTTTCAAGTTCATTTGTTTTCATAACAACCTCTCCCTGTTATAAAATATAAAAATCTTAAAAAACCAAGAAAACGTAAGAAGCCTTCTTGCATCTTACGTTCAATTACTTGTTTAAAAACTTTTTAATTCCTTCAAATACTTCATCACTTATAATATGTTCAATCTTACAAGCATCATCCTCAGCTACTTCTTTAGAAACCTTTGCAGTATGCATTAAAAATTCTGTAAGACATTCATGTTTTTCATAAACAGCAGTAGCCTTTTCCGTTCCTTTTTCAGTTAGTTCAATATATCCTTTACTATCAACAATAATATATCCGTCATTCTTTAGAATGCCTACACCACGACTAACACTTGGTTTACTAAATCCCAACTCTCGAGCAATATCAATTGAACGGACATTACCGTTTTGTTTTTTTAATAATAAAATTGTTTCCAAATACATTTCACCAGATTCGTGCATCATCTACTCTTCCTCCAATCGTTTTATATAATTATACCAATAAAATAAAAAAAAGAAAACCGGAATGCTTCCGGTTTTGAAAGTTACGAACTTAATGTAAAGAATGATAATTATAATGGCTAAATTATTTATCACTTACTTGGATGTGGATTTAAAGTTCGTTACATTTGAAAATATTATTTATAACTTGAAGGATATTTTATAAATTACATTTTCTATCACTTTCTAATATGCCATGATTTCAAGGACAAAATACCATGGACGAATGTTTAGAGAATGAACTGATATAAAGGAAATTCACTACTATGTTTAAGGAATTTGGAAAATAGTTAAATCTATTATTGTTTTCGACGGGATAATTTAGTAAGAAGTATCCGTCTATGTCTTCGAGAAAAAGGTGAATAGCTTATCACGGATACCTTTCTTACTATTTTTTACTTTTAAAGAGTGCTAATAATTATATTAGGAAATTTTATCGTTGTAGGTATGATATATCAGCAACCTCTATCAGCAAATATTTAACTATTGATTATTAATTATTTTTTTAATTTCCTCTATATCTTCATCAGTTCCATCATTCTCAACTTTGTAAAGACAAGGAACATTGTATTGTTCAGCAATAACGTCACCAGCTTTACAGAATGCTTCACCGTATCCTTGATCACCACTAACTATAACACCTTTTAAATGGTCACCATTACTATTTAAAAATGATTCAACTTCCATAGGGACATCACCATAACCATCAGTATAAGTGATTAAGAGAAACGGCTCGCTAACAGCCTCATCTCCAGAAGATATTTCTAAGGCGTCGACACTTAAACGATCAACAATACTTTGAACATTACCTGTTCTTGATGCAAATACTACTTTCATACATTTCTCCTTTTCTCTAGTTAGCTTCAACTAACTATCTATATGTTAGCACAGACTAACTTACTATGCAATAGTTTTTATAAAATTTATCCAAATTATTTATTCAATTGGTAAAATCCTGATAATCCAGAATATTTACTTTGTTTACCTAGACGATCTTCAATTCTAATTAATTGATTATATTTAGCAATTCGGTCTGTTCTTGATGCAGAGCCAGTTTTAATTTGTCCCGCATTTGTTGCTACCGCAATATCAGCAATAGTTGTATCTTCTGTTTCTCCTGATCTATGAGAGATAACTGCTGTATAATTTGCTTTTTGGGCCATTTCAATAGCTTCTAAAGTTTCTGTTAAAGTACCAATTTGATTTACTTTAATTAAGATTGAATTAGCTACACCGCGTTTAATTCCTTCTTCAAGACGTTTAGTATTAGTTACAAAGAAATCATCACCGACTAACTGTACTTTGTCCCCTAACTTCTCAGTTAGATAATCCCAACCTTCCCAATCATCTTGATCTAAACCATCTTCAATTGAGATAATTGGATATTTAGAACATAATTCAGCATAAAAATCAACTAATTCTTTTGAAGTAAATGATTTATTATTTTCTCCTGGTAATACATATTTACCATCTTGGTAAAACTCACTGCTTGCAACATCCATTGCCAATTTAATATCTTCACCTGGTTTATAGCCAGCCTTTTCTACTGCCTCTAGAATAGTTTTAATAGCATCTTCATTAGAAGCTAAATTTGGCGCAAAGCCTCCCTCATCACCAACTGCTGTATTTAATCCTTTTCCTTTTAAAACGGCTTTCAAAGCATGGAATACTTCCGCACCCATTCTGATTGCTTCTTTAAATGTTGGAGCGCTAACCGGCATAATCATAAATTCCTGAAAATCTACATTATTATCTGCATGAGCTCCACCATTAATGATATTCATCATTGGTGTAGGTAATACATAAGCATTAGCTCCTCCAATGTAACGATATAATGGTAAATCTAAGCTCGTCGCAGCACATTTAGCAATAGCTAAAGATACACCTAAGATTGCATTTGCACCTAACTTACCTTTATTTGGTGTTCCGTCCAAAGCAATCATCGTTTCATCGATTTCTCTTTGATTTGTTACTTCTTTACCAATTAATTCTTTAGCAATAATCTCATTAACATTTTTTACTGCTTTTTCTGTTCCTAATCCTAAATAACGGTTTTTATCACCATCACGTAATTCAACTGCCTCATGAACACCTGTTGAAGCTCCACTTGGTACTATCGCACTAGCGAATGCTCCACATTCTGTAGTTACTTCTACCTCTACAGTAGGATTACCACGTGAATCCAAGACCTCACGGGCATATACACTTTTAATTTTACTCATTTGTTTTCCTCCTTCATGATTCCTTAACCTGGGTGACTAAGCCAGGTTAGAAAGAATCATTTATTCACACGAAGTTAGTTTTACCTAACTACAATAAGGTTAGCACATACTAACCTTATGTGCAAGTAAAAAGCATTAAAAAAATCACAGAAATTTCTGCGATTACAAATCTTTTGTTAACTCATTATCCCAATCCAGATCATTATAACAAGCCCATAGACCATTAAGTGATAATTGAACCATACTGCTAACAGCTGCATCAGTATAAAAAGCTAAATGTTGTGTCATGACAACATTAGGAAATTGACGTAAATATGCCATATTTTTATTTTTAATTATATCAGTACGCATATCTTGATGATAAATTCCTTCTTCACCTTCAACCACATCAAGTCCTAAAGCCCCAATCTTCTTATTTTCGATTCCCCTGATTAAAGACTCGGTATTGCATAATTGCCCCCGAGCACAGTTAATAATGATTATTCCATCTTTCATTTTACTTATTGTTTGATCGTTAATTAGATGGTGCGTACTTTTAAGATACGGCATATGCAAAGAAATAATGTCACATTCTTGATAAAACTGCTCTAGGTCGACATAAGTTGCATATATTTTAGCGGTTTCATTTTGATGAATATCATAAGCTAATAAACGAGCTCCAAAGCCGGATAAGTTTTTTAAAACTGCTTGACCTATTCGTCCGGTCCCCATAATTCCTATCGTTAAATCTTTCATCTCTCGCCCTTCTAGCCCTTGTAAAGAATAATCATTTACCTGTCCTAACCACAAAGCTTTTTTATAATGACGTAACGATAACAGCATTAGCATAACAGTAAAATCTGCAACTCCTTCCGGTCCATAACTAGAATTACAAACCTTTATTCCTAATTCTTTGGCATATTCGATATCAATATGATCATATCCTATTGTTCTTGTTGCAATAACTCCAATTCCTGCTTTAGCAATAGCATCTAAAATTTCATGATTGATCTTACTCTCCCCTAAAAAAGCAATTCCATCATATCCATTCAATAAAGATAAATTTTTTTGGCATAGATATTCCTTATAATAAGTTATTTCAAAGTTATTTGAATTATTCATAATTTCAAAATCTGCCATCTCGTCACTTCGTACTTCAAATGCAATAATCTTCATTCTCGTCCTCCTCAATATCAATATTATATCATCTCAAAATGAATTCTAAACATTTTGTTGAATTTCATACACTGAAGTTCTATCCTACATTATCTCTTTTAAAAGCAAGATTGTGTTTTCTACCATATCATTAGTTGCCTAATCGCAACACTCTACCAATTTCTTTGAATTAATCAATTCATCACATTCTGTATCAATAATAATGATTCTACCTTTCACCTTTATAAAAATTATCCTTATTAATAGCATGATATGTTTTAGCGCTGACTGGAATATGTAAAGAAATAAAGTCCGCAATTGAACTAACTGAATAAGGATTATTTGAAATACCAATTCCTAATACCTTGGTAGCCTTAATATTAATATGATCATACCCAATTGAATGGATATTAATGAATTTAACACCATTCCTTTTTAATAAGATTAATAATTCATGATTCAAGATTGAATTTTCGACAATGCTAATTGCTTCAAAAATTGCTATTATAAATAATTTTCTTTAGTCAAAGGTTCTTTGAGTAGTTTAATTTCTCCCCCATATTTCAATAAAAATCATCTTAGTGTTATCCCTATATATCTTTACGATGATTAAACATGGGTATTTTCATACTCATAGCCTGTTCAATATGTTTTTATTAGTGTAATAATATTATATTAAAAGGTATTCATAAACTCCTTTTTTTACCGATTATTTTGTCGAATTTATTTTGATAATCGTTGATGTTTCATTGACTTTAACTCGGCTTTATTCTATACTTTACTCAGGTGATTTTAGTTCGCCTTAAATAGCATGACTAGCTATTTATAATCGAAAACACGAAGGGAGTTAGAAAAAATGATTTATTCACACGAAGTAGAACAAATGTGTAGTGTCGCTCAAGGTGCTTCACATGGATGTGCTCCAATTCCTGAAGAAGGAAAATGGGTATATTCTAAAGAAATTAAAGATATCTCTGGTTTAACTCACGGTATCGGTTGGTGTGCTCCTCAACAAGGTGCTTGTAAATTAACATTAAACGTTAAAGAAGGTATCATTGAAGAAGCATTAATTGAAACTATCGGATGTTCAGGGATGACTCACTCTGCAGCGATGGCTTCAGAAGCATTAGTAGGAAAAACTTTATTAGAAGGTTTAAATACTGACTTAGTTTGCGATGCAATCAATACTGCAATGAGAGAATTATTCTTACAAATCGTTTATGGACGTACTCAATCTGCATTCTCTGAAGGTGGTTTACCTGTTGGAGCTGGATTAGAAGACTTAGGAAAAGGTTTAAGAAGTATGACTGGTACTTCTTATTCAACAAAAGCTAAAGGTCCTCGTTATCTTGAATTAACTGAAGGTTATATTAATAGAATCGCTTTAGATGCTAATAATGAAATTATTGGTTATGAATTTGTTAACTTAGGTAGAATGATGGATATGGTTAAAGCTGGAAAAGATGCTAATGAAGCAATGAAAGAAGCTACTGGAACTTATGGTAGATTCGATGATGCTGCTAAGTACATCGATCCAAGAAAGGAATAATAGGAGGGTACGAAAATGGCATTATTTGAAAGTTATGAAAGAAGAATTGATCAAATTAACGCTGCACTAGCTAAATTTGATATCAAATCAATCGAAGAAGCTAAAGCTATCTGCGATGAAAAAGGAATTGATGTTTACGAAATCGTAAAATCAACTCAACCAATCTGTTTTGAAAATGCTTGTTGGGCATACACTGTCGGTGCTGCAATGGCAATCAAAAATGGAGATGTTAAAGCTGTAGACGCTGCAAAAACAATCGGTGTTGGTTTACAATCATTCTGTATTCCAGGATCAGTTGCTGATGACCGTAAAGTAGGTTTAGGACATGGTAACTTAGGTTCTATGTTATTAGATGAAGGTACTGAATGTTTTGCTTTCTTAGCTGGACATGAATCTTTCGCTGCTGCTGAAGGTGCAATCAAAATCGCTGAAAAAGCTAATAAAGTTAGAACTAAACCATTAAGAGTTATCTTAAACGGTTTAGGAAAAGATGCTGCAAAAATCATCTCAAGAATTAACGGATTCACTTACGTGGAAACTCAATTCGATTATTTTACAGGTGAAGTAAAAGTATTATCTACAACAGCTTACTCTGATGGTCCTCGTGCTAAAGTTAACTGCTATGGTGCTGATGACGTTAGAGAAGGTGTTGCTATCATGCATAAAGAAGGTGTAGATGTATCAATTACTGGTAACTCTACTAACCCTACTCGTTTCCAACATCCAGTTGCTGGAACATATAAAAAAGAATGTATTGAACAAGGTAAAAAATATTTCTCAGTTGCTTCTGGAGGAGGAACTGGACGTACTTTACACCCTGATAACATGGCTGCTGGTCCTGCTTCTTACGGTATGACTGACACTATGGGACGTATGCATTCAGATGCTCAATTCGCTGGTTCTTCATCAGTTCCTGCTCACGTAGAAATGATGGGATTAATCGGTATGGGTAACAACCCTATGGTTGGAGCTACAGTTGCTGTTGCCGTAGCTATCGAAGAAGCTTGTAAATAGACAAGATGTTCTTAAAAAAGTGTGATTAATTCACACTTTTTAATTTCTAAATATAAACACTATTTAACACGCTTATACAATCCTTCAACTTTAATAAAAAGAGCGCTATTTTTTCATTCTCGTCCACAATTCCACTTATCAAGACGAATAAATATAAAAGAGTCTTTTTTATTATGGTCTTAAAAAAGTTTTATCTCATCATTTTTGAGACTACTATCATTGTTCTAGACTCTATTTTTTAATTTTCATTAATGCTTTTTTCTTGTAACATCAAGATACTTAATAAAAAATACTAACTATACTTTAGATATTCAATAACTCATTTATAAGTCCTAATGTGATACCCTATTTCAGTTTATAATTTTCAGGTATATTTCTTCTCTATCTATACTCATCAAACAATGCCCATATCACTAGAAAACGTAATTTTTTTACATATATTTAAAATTGCTACACTATTTTTATTACTTATTTTTATATGACAAAATAATAAATATCAATTTAAACAGAAAAATAATATAATAATTTCTATTATTTGATAAAAACATTTAAAACCAATATGATTTTTTATCATATTTCATCTTTTACCTTTATAAAAATAGAATTATCATGTAATCTTATATTATAAAGTAAAGGAGGGTTTAATATGCTAAAAGCAATTATCTTTGACATGGACGGTTTGATGGTTGATACCGAAATCATCTCATTCCAATGCTACAAAGATATTATTGAAAGTTATGGTTTTAACTTTACAAAAAAAGAATACATAGAAGATTATCCTGGAAAATCTGTTATTTCATCAATGAACTTTATCAAAAATAAGTATAATATAGACTTTGATACGGATGAAAAGATAAATCAATTTAAAATATTGGAAGAGCAATACTTACTAAAAAACAGTGTAGAATTAAAAAAAGGACTAATTCAACTATTGAAGTATTTAAATATTCACTATTATAAAACGATTGTTGCAACTTCCAGTGGTAAAGAAAGGGCCGAAAGAATACTTGGTGAACATAATCTTATGAAATATTTCAATGGTATTGTATGCGGTAGTGAAGTAGAACATGGAAAGCCGGCTCCAGATATTTTCTTAAAAGCTTGTGATAAATTAAATGTTGAACCAGAAGAAGCACTTGTATTAGAGGATAGTGAAGCGGGTATTCAAGCTGCATCTGAAGCAAAAATATCAGTTATCTGTATCCCTGATATGAAATTTCCTCAAGAAAAATATCTAAAAAAAGTTGAGCATGTCTATGATTCATTAGAAGATGTTATTTCTTATTTAGAAATGAAAAAAGATATTTCAAAATAGAAATATCTTTTTCTCTTATCTAGCTATCTATTTAATCACTTAAATCATCACCATTAGTGGCAATAACTTTTTTGTACCAATAGAATGAATCTTTA